>ERZ857998.14-NODE-14-length-251969-cov-6.933072_pt1 | contig 251969 bp, 287 predicted proteins | sample MGYA00519954_ERZ857998 | MGnify/ENA primary metagenome ERZ857998 (study PRJEB31778, sample SAMEA3449424) | human gut metagenome | biome: human gut; feature: human-associated habitat; material: faeces | place: United Kingdom | collected 2010/2012 ...
TGAAGTATTAGAAACAGAACCTAAAATAAAAGATAAAGAAGAAACAAAACAATTTAAAGCAGATAAAAAAGGATATGTTGAATTTAAGGATGTTTCATTCCATTACCCAGATGCGGATACAGAAGTTATAACAGATATTTCATTTACAGCAAAACCTGGTGAAACCACTGCTTTAATCGGAAGTACAGGTAGTGGTAAATCTACAATAGTAAATCTAATACCAAGATTTTATGATGTAACTGGTGGAGAGCTATTAGTAGATGGAGTGAATGTAAAAGACGTAAGTCAAAAAGAATTAAGGAAAAGAATTGGATTTGTACCACAAAAAGGAATATTGTTCTCTGGAACAATAGAATCTAATATAAAATATGGTAATGAAAATATAACAGATGAGCAAATGGTAGAGGCTGCACAAATTGCTCAAGCCGAAGAATTCATCGAAACAAAACCACAAAAATATCAAGAACCAATATCACAAGGTGGAGGTAATGTTTCTGGTGGTCAAAAACAACGTTTATCAATAGCTAGAGCTATTGCAATAAATCCAGAAATATTAGTATTTGATGATAGTTTCTCAGCATTAGATATGAAGACAGATAAGATATTAAGAGAAGAACTTGCAAAACGTACTAAAGATAAGACTGTAATAATTGTAGCACAAAGAATTAGTACAATTATGAATGCAGATCAAATAATAGTATTAGATGAAGGAAAAATTGTAGGAAAAGGAACACATGAGGAATTATTAGAATCATGTGAAACTTATAAACAAATAGCTTTATCACAACTTTCAAAGGAGGAATTGGAAAATGGCAGAGAATAAAAATGTAAGACCTCCAATGGGAGGTATGCGACATGGCGCAGGTAGAGTAGTAGAAAAACCAAAAGATTTTAAAGGAACTACTAAAAAACTATTAAAAAATTATTTGGCAAAATATAAAATACCAATTATAATTGTTATTTTATTTGCTGTTGGAAGTACAATATTTTCAATTATTGGACCAAAGATTTTAGGTAATGCCACAACAGAGATTTTTAATGGCTTAATGAATAAGTTATCTGGTGGATCAGGAATAGACTTTGGTAAAATAGGAACAATACTTCTTACATTATTAGGTTTATATGCTTTAAGTGCTTTATTTTCTTTAGTACAAGGTTTTACAATGACTACAGTAACACAAAAAATTACATATAAAATGCGTAATGATTTAGTACACAAAATTAATAAATTGCCAATGAAATATTTTGACAAAAAAACTCACGGTGAAGTTTTATCTATAATTACAAACGATATAGATACACTATCACAAAACCTAAATCAAAGTGTTACACAAATTATTACATCTATTTGTACAATTATTGGTATTTTGATAATGATGTTTTCTATTAACTGGCTTATGACAGTGGTTTCATTAATTATATTGCCAGTAACAGCTTTCTTAAGCTTTACAATAGTAAAACATTCTCAAAGATACTTTAAAGCCCAACAAGATTATTTAGGTCATGTAAATGGTCAAGTAGAAGAAGTATATGGTGGTCATACAATTGTAAAAGTATTTAATGGTGAAGAAAAAGTAACTGATACTTTTATGAAAGCAAATGATGTATTATATAGATCAGCATGGAAATCACAATTTTTATCTGGTTTAATACATCCAGTAACAAACTTTATTGGAAATGTTGGTTATGTTTTAGTTGCAATTTTAGGTGGATATTTAACTGTTCAAGGTAAGATTGCTGTTGGTGATATACAAAGTTTCATTCAATATAACAGACAATTTATTCAACCTATAACACAAATTGCACAGATTTCTGCTTCATTACAAGCTATGATTGCAGCAGCAGAAAGAGTTTTTGAGTTTTTAGAGGAACCAGAAGAAGTAGAAACAGCAAAGGGAAATATAGATTCAAGTAAATTAAAAGGTAATGTTGTATTTGACCATGTTAATTTTGGATATAATCCAGATAAGACAATTATTAATGATTTTTGCGCAAATGTTAAAGATGGCCAAAAGATTGCTATTGTTGGACCTACCGGTGCAGGTAAGACAACTATGGTTAAATTACTAATGAGATTTTATGATGTCAATTCAGGTTCAATTTCTGTTGATGGTCATAATATTAAGGATTTCAAGAGATCTGAATTAAGAAAAATGTTTGGAATGGTTTTACAAGATACATGGCTATTTAGTGGAACGGTAGAAGATAATATAAAATATGGTAGACCAGATGCAACAGATAGTGAAGTTATAGAAGCTGCTAAAGCTGCACATGTTCACCACTTTATTAAGACATTACCGAAAGGTTATAAATCTATTTTAAATGAGGAAACAAGTAATGTTTCTGCAGGACAAAAACAATTATTAACTATTGCGAGAGTTATTTTAGCAGATCCTAAAATATTAATTTTAGATGAAGCTACAAGTTCTATAGATACAAGAACTGAGCAACAAATTCAATCAGCAATGGATAATTTAATGAAGGGGAGAACAAGTTTCATTATTGCACATAGATTATCTACAATTAAAAATGCAGATTTAATATTAGTTATGAATCATGGTGATATTGTAGAGCAAGGAACTCATGAAGAATTAATTGCAAAAGATGGGTTCTATGCAGGATTATATAATTCTCAATTCGACGAGCTTTGAGGGAGGAAAAAGTAGAATACTGTGTAGTCTATGAGCGAGAACACTTTGAGCCGATTAGAAAATACGAATGTAAAACACAACATCAGCCAAAATTTAATAAAATTAAGGTAAAATGGGCTATAAATTTAGCAGATTTTGATATAACAATAAAAAGGAAATAAGTTTTTGAACTTGTTTCTTTTTTTTATGGAGGAAATAAAATGGAACAGGAAAAATTATTAAAAGTTTCAGAAGATATGAAAATATTTTCAATTATGAATCAGTTATTGGAAAATACTTTTCCAGAAATAATAAAAAAAGAGTTAGAAAAAAATAACATACAAAAAGAAATCTTATATTGTATTTATACCAGAAGTTGCAATGGTTATATTAGGGAAAAATATTTAAAAGAGTTGTTAAAACTTGATTTTGACTATTGGGCAATACCATTTATTGTTAAACTTTCTGATGAATATATAGTAGAAATTTTGGAAGTTATATATGATAAATTAAAAATTAGAAATAATGATGATATAAAACGATTTTGTCTTGAAAATAAAAATATTATAAATAAAAGTTATTCAAGAATGATTAGTTATTGGAATGAATTTTATAGAAGTAAAGAGCCTAGTTTCCATAAATATATTAAGAAAATATTAAAGGAATCTTTATTTTTTCATAATTAGAATTGAAAATAAAAGTTTTAAGTGACATTATTTAAATGTAAATTTATACGACAATTTATTTGTCAAGAAGGAGGTTTATTATGGATTTAAAAAAATTATTTGGATATGTGGGGAAAACAGTAGTTATTACAGGCTCTGCTTCAGGAATGAGTAAAGCAGCTACGGAACTATTATTAGAATTAGGAGCAAATGTATATGCAATAGATATTAATAAAATAGATTTACCTGTAACAAAGGCTTTTCAAGCGGATATGAGCCAAAAAGAAGAAATAGATAGAGTAATAGAAGAATTGCCAGAAAAGATTGATGCATTATTCTTATGTTATGGTATTGCAGCTTTCCCTGGCAAAGAGTTATTAGTACAAAAGGTAAATTTCTACAGTCAAAAATATATGACAGAAAAATTACTAGATAGAATATCAGAACATGGATCAGTTACTTATATTTCATCTGTAGGTGGATTTGGCTGGCAACAAGTTTATAGTAAAGCAGTGGAACTTATTAATTTACCTACTTGGGAAGATGCGATGGATTGGTATGACAAACATCCTGATTTAATCAAGAGTGCTTATGTTTTTGCAAAACAATGCTTAGAGTCATATGTAACTTATAAATGTATGTCATCTGAATTTATAAATAGGAGAATAAGAATAAATGCAATTAATCCAGGAGATACAACAACAGGATTAACAGAAGATTTCAATAAGTCAACAAGTCCAAATGGAGATGCAAAAGAAGGTGAAGAGATGATTTCAAACATTTTCTTAAAGAGTTGGAATGGATACCCAGCAGAGCCAAAAGACATGGGATACCCAATGGTTTTAATAGGTAGTGATATTTGTTCTTATATGTAAGGACAATTAATTTATATAGATTATGGTTTAACATCTTCTTGGACAAGTGGAGCATTGTTACAAGCAAATAATAAGTCAATTGAAGAACTTTCAGCAGATGCAAGTAAATAGGAGTTAACATAGAGAGTAGTTAATTACTCTCATTTTTTTTTATTTGTTGTTGACAAATTCTAAAACAAAGAGTATACTAATATACTAGTACGGTATAGTAGTATACAAAGAAGGGAGTAATAATATGAAACAAGAACAAATTCTAAAAGCCGCAAAAGAACTATTTACAAAATATGGTTTTAAAAAAGTGTCAATGGATGAAATCGCAAATGAAACAGGAGTTACTAAAAAAACAGTCTATAGTTACTTTAGTAGCAAAGAGGAACTTTTAAAAGATGTTATAAAGGAAGAACTGCAGAATATTAGAAAAATTATAGATAAGGCTGAAAAACAAAGTAATGATTTTTTTGTTAACATTCAAAGTGTAATTTGTAGTGTAATTAGATATAAAAATGAAAGTGATTTTTTTAAGATGCTTATTAAAGAATCTGAAATGTTTAATAATGAAAAGCTAAAAGATAATTTAAAGATTATTGATAGTGAAATAAAAGACTACATAAAAAGCAAAGTAGAAAAAGCTGTAAATAATAAAGAAATTGTCGTAAAAGATGTTAATATTATTACTTTTCTTATATACAAAATGTACATAGCATTAATAATAGATTGGAATGAAGATAATGCTAAATTAGATGAAAAGGATATTGCAGATAACGTCCTTCAAATTTTAAAATATGGTATTAAAAGAAAGGAAGTAGAATAAAATGCAAAACAAAAAATTTTTTAAAACAATAATTTTTATTGTGGTTTTGTGTATACCATTAATTTATAGTTTCTTTTATTTAAAGTCTTATTGGGATCCATATGGAAATTTAACAGATTTAAAGGTGGCCATTGTTAATTTAGATAAAGGTCAAGATGATACTAATCAAGGTAATGAATTAGTTAAAGAACTAAAAGATAAAGATGTTTTAGATTTATGTGTAGTTGATGAAAATCAAGCTAAACAGGGATTACAAGATGGAGAATATTATGCAACTATTACCATTCCATCAGATTTTACAGAATGTTTAAATAGTGCTAGTGAAGAGCAAAAAAAGGTTGCAACAATTACATATACTCCTAATCAACAACAAAATTATCTGGCATCTCAAATCATTAATAAAGTTGTTACTGCAACTCAAATGGAATTGCAAAGCAAAGTTGGAAAAGAAGTTGTTTCAACATTATCAGATACTTTATCTGCAGTTCCTGATAGTTTACAAGATATTTCTGATGGGGCAAACGAAATTTATGATGGTACTTCATCTTTGAATAGTGGATTACAAGATTTAAATAATGGAGTAGGAGAGCTTAATAGCAAATATAGCGAATTTAACAAAGGTGTAGAAAATGCATATAAAGGTAGTGAAAGTTTAAATTCTGGAATTGGGCAAGTTAATAATGGAATTGATAGTTTATCAAGTGGTACTTCAACTTTAAATAATGCATTAGATCAAATTAATACTGGTGTTGATAGTGTTGCAAAAAATGGTGGAGATAAAATAAATCAATTAACACAAGGAATAGATACTTTAAATAATGGTGCACAGACTTTGAATGTAGGAGTAAATTCATATATTGACGGAGCAAAATCTTTGAGTGATGGTATTCAAAGTTATGTAGTAAGTGTAAGTACAATAGATAAAAATGAAAGTGCGATTTTACAGTCTATTATTGACTATGATACGGTTATTAATTCTAAAGAGGTTACAAATCCAACCATTAGAACTTTAGCAGAAAATGCAAAACAAATTTTAAATGTTAAAAATAAATCTAACATAGATGCAAAAGGGCAGGCACTTGTTCAAGGAACACAAGATTTAAGTAAAAATTCAGATCAATTAAAAGCAGGTGCTAAAGCAGTTTCTGATGGTACTTCAACTTTAAAAAATAGTACTTCAGAAATGAATGAATTAATTAAGAATATTGCAACTTTAAAAGATGGATTATCTGCAGTAAAACAAGGAAGTGAAACTTTATCTAAGGGTGTATCTACTTTGAAAAATGGAACAAATCAAGTACTAAATGGATCACAATCCTTAGAGCAAGGGCTTCAAACTTTGAGTAGTAGTTCTGGAAATGTAAAAGAAGCTTTAAATCAATTAGATGAGGGAAGTAAATCAGCTGTTGATGGAAGTAAGAGACTTTTAGATGGTGTAAAAACGTTTAAGACCGAAATTAATAATGGATTAGAAAAATCAAAAGTTGAATTATCAAAATTAAATGGTTTAAATGATTTTGTTTCTGAACCAGTTGTTATTAATGAAGAGCCTTATGGAGAGGTTGATTCATATGGTATTGCATTTACTCCATTGTTTTTATCTATAGGATTGTGGGTTGGAGCATTAATGTGTTATGTTGTTTTATATTATGATCAAAAACATAGATTTGGAAAATTTGATTATACTTATAAAAATAAATTAGCTCAAAACTTATTATATATTGCAATTGGCATTGTAGAAGGTATTGTCACTGGATTGTTATTAAAATTGGGATTAGAATTTAATGTTGCTAATATGGGAATATATATAGCAGAATGTGCAATTGTTGGAGCTATATTTATGACTATTATACAATTTTTAATTAGAAATTTTGGAGATATTGGTAAATTTTTAGCTTTAATTATATTAGTATTACAATTGGCTGCATCTGGTGGTACTTTCCCAGTTGAAACTATTGATAAAGGGTTTAGATTTTTAAATCCATTACTACCTATGACATATAGTATTAAAATATTTAAAGAGTGTCTTGTTCAAACAAGTAATAACTTTATAGGAAAAAATACATTAATACTTGTATTAATCGGTTTAGCACTAGGAACAATTACTTTAATAGTTGAAATAGTAAAACATAAGGGAAATTCTAAAAAAGAAATTGAAAACAATAATGAAAAAGTAACAGGAGCCTAAGTAATTATCCCCCAGCTAAGCTGGGGGATAATTACTGTATAATAACGAAAATAGAAAAACTATAATATAGTTTTTTCAAATTTTGTTGGTTTCAAAGACAAAAAAATGATTGTGTGATATAATTCAATAGAAGACAATTTATCTAAACAATTAAAATTCATATTTTTACAACAAGACGACAATTAAATAGATGGTAAAAAAATCAATCTAATAGAAAAATAGATTGTTAAATTATAAGGAGATTATTATGGCAAATATAATTGATTATGTTGAATGGAGAGGAGATTTAAACTTAAATAAAACGGAGTTTAATGAAATAGATAGTTTAATATTAAATAGATTTTCGTATTTTCCGTTAGATAATCTAATAAACAAAAATGAAATGGTATCAATAAAAGAATTAAGTGAAAGATTTAAAAAAGCAGATAAAAAGCAAATGAGAATTCTTTGGAAGGATGATGCAGATTTATTTCCAATAATGGGCAATAGTAAAAGGTTTGGTGAAATGTTAGCTTTAGAATACATAAATAAAATAGATCCAGAACAAGAAAAACAATTTTCTGCTATTACAGTAATTTTACCTGATGATACACTTTATATTTCATATAGAGGAACTGACAATACATTAATTGGTTGGAAAGAAGATTTCAATATAAGCTTTAAAAGCCACATTGCATCACAAATTTCTGCAAAAAAGTATTTGGAAAATATTGCAAAAAAATATCCATATAAAAAAATAAGAATAGGAGGCCATTCAAAAGGAGGAAATTTAGCAGTTTATGCTTCTGTTTTTGTTGATTCTGAAATACAAAAAAGAATTATTAATGTTTATAATAATGATGGTCCAGGTTTTCATGAAGATATAATAAATACTGAAGAATATAAGAGAGTAATTAATAAAGTAACAACATATATTCCACAAGATTCAATATTTGGAATGTTATTAAATCATGAGGAAAAATATACGATAGTTCAAAGTAATGAAAAAGGGTTAATGGAACATGATGCATATTCTTGGCAAGTATTAGGAAAAAAATTTGTTGTATTAAAGGAAGTTACAAATGAAAGTAAATTTATAGATAAGACAATTAAGAATTGGTTGAAAGATTTAGATATGGATACAAGGCAACAGGTGATAGACATTGTTTTTGAAATTCTTAATTCTACAAATTCAAAGACAATACAAGATTTAAAATTTTCATTAGTAAAAAATGCAAGAATAATTTTATCTTCATATAAGCAAATAACCCCTGAGAATAAAAAAATGATAGAAGCTACAGTAACTGCACTTCTTGGAATAGTTAAAGAAAATGTTAAAGCAGAATATAAAAAATTCAAAATTTTAAGTAAATAACAAATTACAATTTAAGTGAGAGTAGTTATATTGATAATTACTCTCTTTTATGATAATATGGAACAAATATAACTAGTAATTTATATGGGGATTGTTTATGGCAGTTTTAACAGTAATTCCTTTAATAGGAACATTAGGAATTTTATTTATTGGATTTAATGTAATAATTATTACATTACTAATATTAACAATAGTATTTGGAGTAATTAGAGCTATAAAAAAGAAATTTAACAAGACATTTATTGTATTATTAATTGTAACAATCTTATTTAGACAAGAAAGGAGAGGTAGAGCGATGCTCCCTCAAAGGTAAAAAGCTATGAAAGTTATTCTTAACGCAGAAAAGGTGGAAAACGAATTCTATCCAAAGCAAAATTCAAAAAAGCGGGGAAATCTTTTAAAAATAAATGAGAATCGTGAATATGTAGTAAAAGAAATTGCTACAGATTCATATGGCACATTTTTTAAACTGGCAGGAATCCAAAAACCTTTTGATACGAAATGGTTCTATGTATCAGAAGTTAGTCCAAATGAAAGTGTGTATGCCAAAGCAGATGTATATGCTGCTGCAGAGTATGGCATAACAGCTGATTCAATCGTTGAAGAAGGTACTCTAAATGTTGTAAGCGAAGTTGGTTTCAGGCATGAATGCAAAGTAACAATGGCCTTTTACAGTGACACTCTTGGAGAGTGGCTTTTCGAATTAGAAGGACATAGATTTCCTGTATTGCAGAAATATATGGAAGTAATTAGAATGAATAAATAGCCAATAACTTGTATGCAAAATCTATGATTAAGTATGCAAGTATAACCTAAGAAAGGCAGGGGGGATGACATTTTATTGTCGCCTCCTTGCTTTGTTTTTTGTTATAAAGGAAAAATCGAAGTTTTTTCGAAATGATTTTCTTATATATAAATATAAAAAAGAATTGATTTAATTAAAAGTTATTAGTACAATAAAAATATGAGGTGATAAAATGAAAATTGCAATAGTATATAAAAGTATTACAGGAAATACAAAACTTTTAGCAGAAGCTATAAAAGAGGAGGTCCCAAAAGCAGATATTGTATATTTTGGAGAACCAAAAAAAGACATACAGGCAGATTTATTTATAATTGGATCATGGACTGATAAAGGAATGTGTGCTACAGAAATTACAGAATTTATGAAAAATATAAAAAATGCTAAGGTTGCATATTTTGGTACAGCAGGATTTGGTGGGTCAGAAGAATATTATGAAAAACTGTTTGAAAGAATAAAAATAAATATCAATGATTCAAATAAAATATTAGGAAAATTTTTCTGTCAAGGCAAGATGCCAATGCAGGTAAGGGATAGATATGTAGGTTTAATTAAAGAACATCCAGATGATAAAAAATTAAAAGTTAGTGTAGAAAATTTTGATAAAGCATTAACACATCCAGATGAGAAAGATATACAGAATGTAAAGAAATGGATTAAAGAAATTTTATAGTACGAAGGGAGAAGTTATTATGAATGAAACTATTAAGAATTTAGTAGAAAGAAGAAGTTGCAGAAAATATTCATCAACTCAGATAAAAGAAGATGAATTAAATAGTGTTTTGAAAGCAGGAGAATATGCTCCAACAGGTATGGGAATGCAATCTCCAATTATTGTTGTTCTTCAAAATAAAAGCATAATAGATAAACTTTCTAAAATAAATGCGAAAATAATGGGAAAAGATGAAGATCCTTTTTATGGAGCACCAACGGTATTAGTAGTATTGGCAGATAAGAATATTGGAACATACATAGAAGATGGAAGTTTAGTATTAGGAAATTTAATGAATGCTGCATATAGTCTAGGACTAGGTTCTTGCTGGATACATAGAGCAAAAGAAGAATTCGAAACAGACGAAGGAAAAGAATTGTTAAAAGAATGGAACATATCAGAAAATTATGTAGGTATCGGACATTGTATTTTAGGCTATCCAGAAGAAAAAAGTGAAGCAAAACCACGTAAAGATGGATATATAAGGTTTGTTAAATAGGACGTAATATATACAAAATGAAATAAAAGGGGAGAATTTTTATGAAAAAAAGATTTATTATAACACTTGTAGTTGTAATTGTGCTTGTATTAATAGTTGGAATAATTGCAATTGGAATTGGCTTATATCATGACTTTAAGCAAGAGAGTGAATTAATATCAGAATGTGAACAAATAAAGGAATTAACAAATGAGGAAAATCTAGACACAGAAAAAATTAATGAGATGCTTACTAGAAGGATTTCAGATGGAGAATATTTACAAGTAGAAGAAGCTTTAAAGGAATATTTAACAGCTAGATTTCAGAATATAACAAAAATTTCAGAAATATTAAACAATGAAAAATTAGAAAATATATTAACAATAGACAACTATAAAAACGATGGCCCGGAGTTTGCAACAACTAAAGAATACATTGAAAATACAAAGCAAGAATTACAAGACCTAAAAAAAAGATATGAAGAATTATTTACAGAAGAAACAGTAATGTCTTATATAAATAATAAAAATTTGGATAGTTATTATGTGGATTTTTACAAACAAGAATTAATAGGAAATCCTGAAGATAGTAAAGATAATATTGTAGAACATGAAATAGATGGAATTATTACTATATTAAATAGTTATAATTCTGTGATTGATTTTTTAATAACTAATAAGAATAGCTGGAAAATTGAAGGAGAAAACATAGTATTTGCAAATCAGGAGTCATCAGAGAAGTTTTTAGAGCTAATAAATGATATGTTAGAAAATATACCAGGAACATTAATAGAAAAAGATTTTGGAACATATGAGATTCCTGTAGATTGGATAGAGAGTGTAGCACATTCTACAAATGATAAATTTTTCTATGTAAAAGAAGGTCAGGAAAATGAAAATAGACCCGATAATATTTCTGTAAATGAAGGAACTAATAAATATCCAGCAGATGAGCATGAAAAATTTAGAAGTGCTATCTTAAATCAACTTTCTATGCAAATAGGAGGAGATGAAAATGTTGAATTAAATGCAAATGGTTCAAATACAAAAAATGGATATGTTGTTTATACTTTTAATATAAAAGATAAGGATACTACTACTACACAGTATTACATTGTAGGAGATTACAAATATGTTTTAATACATGAAACTACTTTTGGTGATTCAAATGAAACAGATAGTGCAGCACAAAAAATTATAGATACATTTAAATGGAAAGAGCAGGAGGAATAACCTTGGATAGATTAGAGCGTTTTGAAAAAGCTTTGGATGACATTATTAATAACTATAAGGAATTAGGAGAAGAACTAGAGAAGCTGAGAAATGATGGTAAAAATAAAACAACAAAATTTAGAGAATTATTAGGAAAAAAATTAGTTTATAGCATGATAATTACTATTTTTAAAAGATATGATTTAATAGATAAAGATAAAGTTTAAGGAGCAATATATGGATAAAATAGAAATTAAAGAGCTAACACTTGAAGATATTCCAGACTATGTTAAAGTAAATACTTTAGCTTGGCAGGAATCATATAAAGGACTTATAGCTGATTCAATTTTAGATGAGGTGCTTAATAATGTAGAAGATTCTATACAAAAGCAAATTAATAAATTTGATAATGATAAAAAGAATAATATAAAAAAATTTGTTTTTAAAGTAAATAATGAAGCAGTTGGAATGACTGGAATAGGTAAATCAACATATGAAAAATATGAAGATATTGGGGAACTATATTCATTATATTTATTAAATAAGGTTAAGAAAAAGGAATATGGAAAAATGCTTTTTTATCATGACGTAAAAGAGCTAATTGGTTTAGGATTTAATAGTATGGTTATTGGTTGCTTAGTAAATAATCCGGCAAATGATTTTTATAAACATATGGGAGGAAAGTTAATTGAAGTTGTAACCAAAAAAATAAAAGGATATAACATGAAAGAAAATATATATTATTATGAGAATTTAAAAGAACTAATTAAAAAGTAATATTTGGGGATTGAGTAATGGAAAAGAAAAAAATTTTAATAGAGACAGATAATGTAAATGAGATTTATAAAAAATATAAGAAATACAAGACATTTATATATAAAAATACAGAATTCATATATAATGGAGAAAATCAAGAAATAAAAGATATAATAGAAGTCTTAAATAAAAAAACAAGACTACAAAGAATAGCATATATATATGATAAATCATGTGAACAGATTGACAAGAAATTTGAAGGCGAAAACATATGTGAATTTAAATGTAATCAATGTATAGTCCAAAGAAAACATAATTTAAAAGAGAAAAATGGCTGTTGTAGAGTTTGTAGATTACAAACTAGTACAGGTTGTCCAAGCAAAAATTTGACATGTAAACTTTTCTTTTGTGATGAAGTAAAAAATAAATATGAAGTAATTACGTTTAAAGATTTAAAATTATTAAACTTATTAACAAGAAGGCAAAGAGTAATATTAAAATTTGACATGTTTTCGACTAGAGAAGAAGTTCTTACAGATTTATATATTGGATTTATAACGCTCGCAGCTTTTAGAGAATTATATATGTTAATAAAAACAAGTTTGTTTTGGATGTCAAAAAGAATTAAAAATAAAATGAAAATGCCTAATGTTAGTAAATTGGTAATACTTTTAACTATTTTAATTATATTAATGTTTCTAATTATTAATCCAATATCACCAATGATAATGATATGTATTGGAATAATAGAGGATTTTTTTATAAAACTTCATAGAAAAAATATAGTTCAAGCATAAGTAGATAAATTTGAAAATAATAAAAAAACTATTGACTTAAATCTAACTCCAAGTGATATATAAATAATAATTGAAAAATTAAGTATAATATTTTTATAAGGAGGAGTATAAAATGGATAAAGCTAAAGTATATTTTACAAAGGAAATTACACCAGAAAGTGTAATTAAAATGTATGAAAAAATAGGTAAAGAATTACTAGGAAAAGTAGCTGTTAAATTACATTCTGGAGAACAAGGAAATCAAAATTATATAAGACCTGAATTTGTAAAAGCGATAGTAGAAAGAGTAAATGGAACTGTTGTAGAATGTAATGCAGCCTATGAAGGAGCAAGAAACAGTACAGAGAAACATAAGAAATTAATAGAGGACCATGGTTGGACAAAATATTTTGATGTAGATATTATGGATGCTGATGGAGACGATATGGTTCTAGATATTCCAAATGGAAAAGTTTTAAAACAAAACTTTGTAGGAAAAAATATGAAAAACTATGATTCTATGTTAGTTTTATCACATTTTAAGGGACATCCAATGGGAGGATATGGTGGAGCATTAAAACAATTATCAATAGGTTGTGCTTCATCAGAAGGAAAATCTTGGATACATTCAGCCGGAAAAACTAAAGATCAAACAATAGTATGGGAAAATTTACCAGAGCAAAATCTTTTCTTAGAGTCAATGGCAGATGCAGCATCTTCTGTAGTAAATTATTTTAAAGATAATATTTTATTTATTAATGTTATGTGTAATCTATCTGTAGATTGTGATTGCTGTGCAGTTGCAGAAGACCCATGTATGAAAGATATTGGAATATTGGCAAGTACAGATCCAATAGCAATAGACCAAGCTTGTATAGATTTAATATATAATTCAAAAGATCCAGGAAGAGATCATTTTGTGGAAAGAGTAGAGAGACAAAATGGTAGACATACAATAGATGCAGCAGCTGAACTTGGCTTTGGAACAAAAGAATATGAATTAATTAATGTAGATTAGGGATATTGGGATGGTTGCAAAATTCTTTAAAATTCCTTTAAAATAAAACTTAGGGCATCAGCGTTTTTATCGCTGATGTCCTAAGTTTTAGTAATTACATAGAGAGGATGTCCTCATAGGACTTCTCTTGCAACCAAGAAATTGCATATTTGGTTGCTGCGACATCCTTCGAAGTAACTAAATCAAAATATTCTCTTTCAACTGGCATGCTGACATAGATTATTTTTTTACTGTCATTAATGATATGACCATATATAATATTACAATAATTCCATTCTTTTTTATTGACAGTATTTTGCTTTTCCTTATACAGTGTTACTTCTAAAGTGGGTTTACCATCCGTAATACTAGGTGATGGCGGAATTATTTTTAAGCAAATTCCATACCGTGTGTTGCTAATTTTAAAATCTTTAACAATTTTAGAATCTTTTATCATCCTAAGATATCCTCCTTTTATTTTTTACACAGTCTGTGTAACATAAATTTTACAAATTACGTGTATATTATAGCACACTTTACATAAGATATCAACGAACCTAAAAAGCACTCTTGTAAAATTAAGAGTAATATAGTATAAATATGTTAAACTTTCTAGTGAGAGGAAAATTAGAAGTAAAAACTCAAGATAATAATATAAACCAAAGGAAACTATCAATTAATTTGGACAATCACATGTTAAATTATTATTAAATTATGTAAAGGAAGATAAGATGGCTAAGATATTAATAGTTGAAGATGACAAAAAATTAAGAGAAGAATTAAAAATATTTTTAGAAAAGCATGGTTATGAAGCAGTAATACTAGAAAAATTTGACAATACAATTGCTGAGCTATTAGAAAGTAAAGCAGATTTAGTATTGTTAGACATAAACTTGCCATATATGGATGGAGAATATATTTGTAAAGAAATAAGAAAAGTCTCAAATGTTCCAATAATTATAGTAACTAGTAGAGATAATGAATTAGATGAGCTTTTAAGTATTAATAATGGTGCAGATCAATATATTACGAAACCATATAATATTCAGATTTTGCTTGCAAAAATAGAAAGACTATTACAAAGAAGTAATACAAGCCAAGTAAATCAAGATAAAATAGATTGTGGAGAATTTGTTTTAAATATATCCAAGAGCATTATAGAAAAAGATGATAAATCAATAGAATTAACAAAAAACGAATTAAAAATATTACATTATTTAGTTTTAAATAAAGGGAAAATTGTTTCTAGAAATGAAATAATGGATTATTTATGGGATAGTGAAAGTTTTGTAGATGACAATACACTTACAGTTAATATAAAAAGATTAAGAACTAAATTAGAAGAAGTAGGCCTAAAAGATTTAATCGAAACAAAAAGAGGATTGGGGTATATTTTAAAATGAGATTCAAAGAATATCTAAAAGACAAAATTATTTATATTAGTTTACTAGTATTTGCAGTTATAACTATTGAGATTCTTTTAATTCCATATGATATGCAAATATTTATAAAAATATATGTGGCAGTAGCGATAATTGCAGCTTTTTTAATAGGATTTTTAGTAGAGTATTATTCAAAGAAAAATTATTATGATACTGTAAAAAGTAGAATTAGAGAGTTGCAAGAAGAATATCTAATTATGGAAGTTTTGCCAAAGGCAGACTTTACAGAAGCTAATATATTAGAAGATGCTATTAGAGATATAGGAAAATCAATGTTAGAAAATGTAAACAAATATAAGTATTTACAAGAGGACTACAAAGATTTTATAGAATTGTGGATTCACGAGATAAAAATTCCTATAGCTACAAGTAAGATGATTGTCGAAAATAACAAAAATGAGATTACAGCAAGCATAAATGAAGAATTAGATAAAATAGACAATTATACTGAACAAGCTTTATTTTATGCTAGGAGTAATACTGTAGAGAAAGATTATATTGTAAGGAAAATTCAGTTAAAAGAGATTGTTAATGCGAGTATATTAAAAAACAAGGCACAATTAATACAAAATAAAATATCTATTGATACAAAGAATTTAGATGAAACAGTTTGTACAGATAGCAAATGGTGTATATTTATAATAAATCAAATTATACAAAATTCTATAAAATATTCAAAAAATGCAGATAGGCAAATAGAAATATATGGTGAAAGGAAAAAAGAAAATATTATTTTATATATAAAAGATAATGGAATAGGAATTAAAGAAAGTGAGATTACGCGAGTATTTGAAAAAGGCTTTACAGGTGAAAATGGAAGAATTACAGGAAAAAAATCTACAGGAATAGGGCTATATTTATGCAAAAAGTTATGTGATAAATTATGTATTGGATTAGAGCTAAATTCAAAAAAGGATGAAGGAACAGAAGTAAAATTAATATTTCCTAATAATAGTTTTATTAATATGAAATAACAGTTGACATAAATTCTGATAATATATATAATTGTATTGTTAAAAACTGTTGAAGATTCCAAAGAATGGAGGAATAAGAGATGAACAAGGAATGCTTAACAAAATGGCAAATAGAAATTTTGTCGAATAAATATCGGGAGGAAAGAGCACTGCTTGAAAATGCAATAACAGAGCTTAACCGCTATTTAAGACGAGTAAGCTACGAAATGGCTCTTAAGCAGGCAACACCAACATTGCTTGGATTGTTACAGGCAGAGTTTGAACTAACTTACGAGGACGAACTTAAACTATATTTAGAATTCGAAGAGGTTCCAGCGGAAACTATTCACTTTGAATTCTTGCAATGGTGGGATAGATTGAATTTTGCATTGAAAAACGCAGAACCTTCTGTGTCGGAAGATTGCCAGTTAGAGATGGAGAAGTTGATACGCAATTTATACAATGCGTATAGGAACTTTTCTGATTAAAGTGTTCTATAAAGCAAGGGCTATATGCAACTTTTTTGGGGCATATAGCCCTTGTTTATTGTCAAGACATAGATGAATAAAATAATTCAAACAAAAATGTAATGTTGCAAAAACTAAATGAGGCTTATATAATATATGCAAGTAACAAGAAGTTCTAGTTGAATTATGAAAGGAGTTAATTATGAGTATAGACTTTCAAAAAGAAAAGGAACGGATTGAATTAAAAAATTCCCAATATGTTGGAAGCATAGGAATATATATGGAGTATAGTGAAAAGATAGAAGATACATCATTTAAATACTATTTTTATAATGGAATTGAACCAGAAGAAGCAATAAATTTTACTACTGCTATGTTTAGTAGTTTAATAGAAGAGCAAATGAATGGACAAAAAAGCTTAAATATTAAAAGAAACTTATTAAAAATATGCAATAAGGAATATGTTTTTGATATATATGTCAGTAATGACAATACTTTTTTGTTCGACTGGAATCCAGAATTAGATGAGTTAGAAGCAGCACAGTTATTATTTTATGCATCAATAAACTTGGCACAATAAATATATATTCCACCAAAGCTACAAGCCGATACATTAATCTTGCACAGATTTTTGTACCGGCTTGTATTAAGTTAATAATCTTACAAAAATGTAAGATTATTGTAAGCCAAATAAATTGTATAAAATATAAAAATCAGTATAATAAAATTAAAGTTAATAGAGAGGAGATTAAAAATGGAAAAAGTATTAGAAGTTAAAAATATTGAGAAATATTATGGGAATAAATCAAATTTAACCAAAGCAATAGATAATATAAGTTTTACTATTGAGAAAGGCGAATTTGTAGGAATAATGGGAGCATCAGGCTCTGGAAAAACAACATTACTAAATTGTATATCTACAATAGATAGAGTTACAGCAGGAAAAATAATAATTAACAATCAAGATATAACAAGACTAAAAGGGAATAACCTAAATAAATTTAGAAGAGAAGAATTAGGTTTTATTTTTCAAGACTTCAATTTATTAGATACATTAACAGCATATGAAAATATCGCATTAGCACTTACAATTCAAAAAGTAAAACCAAAAGAAATCGAAGAAAGAGTGCAAGAAATAGCTAAAAAATTAGAAATCACTGATATATTAAATAAATATCCATATCAAATATCTGGTGGGCAAAAACAAAGAGTTGCATCAGCCAGAGCAATAATAACAAATCCGAAATTAGTGCTTGCAGATGAGCCAACAGGAGCATTAGACAGTAAATCTGCAAGACAACTATTAGAAAGTTTCGAAAATTTAAATCAAAAGCTAAGTGCAACAATTTTGATGGTTACACATGATTCATTCACAGCAAGCTATGCAAGTAGGATCTTATTTATTAAAGACGGAAAGATTTTTAATGAACTTATTAAAGGAGAAAGTACAAGAAAAGAATTCTTCGAAAAGATAATAGAAGTTCAAACTCTATTAGGAGGTGAACTAGGAGATGTTATTTAAATTATCTATAAAAAATATGAGGAAAACAATTAAAGATTTTGCGATTTACGTTTTAACATTAGTACTTGGTGTAGCGATATTTTATATGTTTAACTCACTTGATAGCCAAGAAGCTATGATGCAAGTATCTAGTTCAACAAGAGAGTTAATAAAATTAATGATAACAATGCTTGGATTTGTTTCCGTTTTTGTTGCTGTAATATTAGGGCTTTTAATTGTATATGCAAATAATTTCTTAATAAATAGGAGAAAAAAGGAATTTGGAACATATATGATGCTTGGAATGAGCAAAGGACAAATTTCTAGAATTTTATTAATAGAAACTATTTTTGTTGGAATAATTTCGTTGATTGTAGGCTTAGTAATTGGTGTTTTTGCATCACAATTTATGTCCGTCTTAGTAGGAAAATTATTCGCAGCAGATATGAGTAAATTTGAATTTGTGTTTTCAAAAGATGCTTGTATAAAGACATGCATATATTTTGCAGTAATGTACATTGCAGTAATGATATTTAATACATTTACTATTTCTAGATATAAATTAATAAATTTATTGAATGCTTCTAAAAAGAATGAACAAATAAAAATCAAAAATTTATGGGTATGTATATTAGTATTTATAATTGGAGTTGTTATACTTGGATATGCATATTACAAAGTAACAGGTGGAGTGAATGAGTTATCTACAGCAGATACAATATTACCAATTATACTGATGGGAATTGTAGGTACTATCTTAGTTTTTTGGTCGGTTTCTGGATTTATATTAAAACTAGTACAATTAAGAAAAAATATTTATCTAAAAGATGTAAATATGTTTGTTTTAAGACAATTGCACAATAAAATAAATACAACAGTAGTGAGCATGTCAATAATTTGTTTAATGTTATTTATGACAATAACAATACTATCATCAGCATTATCATTAAATAATACGATGAGAAAAGATTTAGAAGATACAACGCCAGTAGATTTAAATCTATATAAAACAGCTAATTTACCGGAAAATGAGAAAATGTCAAAAGCACAGATAGAAGATTCTAGAAAAACAATGATTCAAACTTTAGAAGATAATGGGTTTGATATGACTAAACTTAAAGATGTAGTAGAAATTCCAATTTATGCAACAAATGAGTTAACATGGAGGGACACATTAAGTCCAGTATATGATGAAGTAAAACAGCAGTTTCCAAATCTTTTATATGAAACTGCAGAGGAAATAGTAAAAGTATCTGACTATAATAAAGTTGCTAGATTATATGGAAATATAGAATATCAATTAAAAGATGATGAATATATAATATTATGTGATTTTGATAATATGAAAAATCTTAGAAATAAAGCTTTAAAAGCGGATAGTACAATAACTATAGCAGGTAAGGAATATAAATCAAAATATGATGAGTGTCAAAACGGATATATTTATATGGCAGGAAGTCATATAAATAATGGAATAGTATTGGTTCCAGATAGTTGTAATTTGACAGAAGATATGAAAGAAGAGACGTTTTTAGCGGCTAACTATAATGCAACTACAGAAGAAGAGAAAGAAGAAATAGAAAAAATATGTACTGGAGAGACAGAGACGGAGTTTAGTAAAAACTTAAACGAAAAAGATATTACCATAGATGGTATGACAAAAATAGCAATTATAGAATCTAGTTTAGGAGTATCAACAATAGTATTATTCATAGCAATCTATTTAGGAATAATATTTTTAATTGCAAGTTCAGCAATTCTTGCATTAAAACAATTAACAGAAAGTTCCGATAATAAACAAAGATATGCTATTTTAAGAAAAATTGGAGCAGACGAGAAAATGATAAATGGAGCATTATTTAAGCAAATAGGAATATTTTTCTTAATGCCTTTAATATTAGCGATTATCCATTCTATATTTGGAATACAATTTGTTATGACCATGATGAGTGTACTAGCAGATGCTAAAGAATTATTACCATCAGCAATAGCTACAGCAGTAATTATAGGTGTAATATATGGAGCATATTTTATGGCAACATATTTAGGAAGCAAAAACATTATAAAAGAGGCGGAATAGAGTATGGGGATGAGGGACTAGGGATTTGGGGACGGTCCTTAAATCCCTGTAAAATAATAAAATGATTTTTTTATGGGAGTGACTAAAAAATCACAATAAGAAAGAAGGTGGCAATAATGAAAACATTTTTGAAAGTAATACTTTTATTGATACTAATTGGAATAAGCATAGGACTACTTCTAATAGGAAAAGGATATGATATGTATAAAGAAGCAATACAAGAAACGCCTTTAGAAGAAAAAGTAGAAGAAATAAAGTCAAAAGCAAATTATACAAAAATTTCAGAGTTGCCACAAATGTATTTAGATGCAGTTATTTCTGTAGAGGACCATAGATTTTATAAACATAGTGGGATAGATGTAATTGCAATAGGACGAGCTCTTATAAATGATATCAAAGCAATGGATTTTGTAGAAGGAGGAAGCACAATAACCCAACAAATTGCTAAGAATGAATATTTTACACAGGAAAAGAGAATTACACGAAAAATAGCAGAAGTTTTTATGGCTTTTGAAATAGAAAAAAAATATTCGAAAAATGAAATCCTAGAGCTATACATAAATACGATTTATTTTGGAAATGGATATTATAATATAAAAGATGCATGTAAAGGATATTTTGGTAAATCTCCAAATGAGATGACTGCAGGAGAATGTATAATGCTTGCAGGCATACCTAATGCTCCATCTGTATATAATCCAAAGGAAAATCTAAAACTTGCCAAAGAAAGACAAAAACAAGTTGCAGATAAAATGGTGGAATATGGATATTTAAGCAAAGAGAAAGAAGATGAAATATTAGAAGAGGGATTTTAGGATCGTCCCCAAAATCCCGTTCCAACTATTTCCATACAAATAATTAAAATTATATGTTAATATAATTTTAAAGGTGATAGTATGAGAATAGTGAAATTATATGGAAAAGATTTATTATTAAAAGAGTTAAAACATAGTCTGAAATATTTTATACAAGAATCAAATGAAAATGGCTTAATAAGGGATAAAACTGTATATTCGAAAAATGTGGCAAGCATTGCAGCAGTAGGATATGGATTAGCAGCATTAGTAATTTCGGTGGAAAGAAAAATAATAAAATATGAACAAGGATATGAAAGGGCCAATAGAACTTTAGATACATTTTTAAACAATGTTGAAGGGAAAAATGGCTTTTTTTATCATTTCGTAAATATGAAAAATGGTAAAAGAGAATGGAACTCAGAAATATCAATAATTGATACTGCAATTTTTATTTGTGGGGCTTTACTTGTTGGAGAATATTTTAGTGGAATTATAAAGACAAAAGCATATAAATTATTTAATAATATAAATTGGAAGTGGTATGTAAATCCTAAAACTAACTACTTTTATATGGGATATAAACCAGAAATTGGATTTTGGGGTAATTGGGATATGTATGCAGAACAGTTAATGATGTATGTTCTAGGAGTTGCTTCAGAAATTTATCCTATTAGTAAAGAAATGTACTATAAATTTAAGCGCCCTAAAAACGATTATAAAGGAATAAAAGATATAATATTTTCATATGGAGGAAGTTTATTTACATATCAATATTCACATGCTTGGATAGATTTTAAGGGAAAGAAAGATATAGAAGGAGTAGATTGGTTCGAAAACTCAAGAAAAGCAACATTAGCAAATAGAGAATACTGTATTAATAATATGGATAAATTTAAAACATTTAATAAAAATTCATGGGGATTAACAGCATGTGTTGGTCCAAGAGGATATTCTGGTGGCTATGGTGCCTCACCTAGTTTTTCTAATTTAGATATAGAAAATGATGGAACTGTAGCTCCTTGTGGTGCAATAGGCTCGATAGTTTTTACTCCTAATGATAGTATTAAAACTTTGGAATATTTTTATAATAATTGTTCGTATTTATGGGGAAAATACGGGTTAAAAGACAGCTATAACCTAGCAAGAACCAAAAGATGGGTATCAAAAGAATATTTGGGTATAGATAAAGGAATAGAAATATTAATGATAGAAAATTATTTGACAGGTCTTGTATGGAAATATATGATGAAAAATAAATATATACGAAATGGATTAAAAATATTAGAAATAAAACAAAGGAAGTAATTGATAATTACTTCCTTTAATGTTATTATATAAAAGTATTAAATATATAAGTAGGCAGGAACAAAATGGAAGAAAACTTTTTTGATAAATTAGAAATTGAAGAAGAACTAAAAAATGAAACAGTACAAAATATGTCACAGAAGAATTTAAATGTATATAAAAAAGACATAGATAATTCTAAATTTATACATACAGAAATAATAGATAGTTCATTAGAAAAAGTATATTTTAAAGATATAGTATTTGACAATTGTAACTTTTCAAATACTACTTTTGAAACTTGTAGTTTTATTAATTGCAAATTTAAAAATTGCAAGATGACAGGATGTAATTTTATAGAAAATACATTTATGTCAGTACAAATACAGGATTCTAATTTAAATTATTCAAATATGTCTAATACAACTTTTAATAACTTAAAATTAAAAGATACAACATTAATAAATTCATATATGCAAGATTCAATTTTAAAAAATGTAAAATTTGATAATATAGATTTTACAAAAGCACAAATATTTAATACTCGTTTAAAAGATATAGATTTGTCAACATGCATAATTCAAGGTTTATCAACAACGCTTGCAGATATAAAAGGTGCAATAATAAATGAACTTCAAATTATGGATTTGGCATATTTATTAAATATAAAAATAAAAGACTAGGAGGCAATAAAATGATTAAACATATAGTAATGTGGAAATTTAAGGAAAATACAGAAAAAGAAATGAATGAATTTCTAGATGGATTAAAAGCTTTAGAAAATCAAATTGATGTAATAAAAAGTATGCAGGTTGGTAAAAACATTGATAACGATGAATACGATGCAATTCTAATTTCTGAATTCGAAAGTTTAGAAGATTTACAAAAATATAAAACAGACCCAAGACATGTAAGAGTTTCAAATATGTGTAAAGAAATTAGAACAAAAAGAACTGCATTTGATTTTGAGGAATAGGCTTTTTGTCTATTCTTTTTTTATTATAGTGTTGGGATTTGGGGACGTTCCTTAAATCCCGGTTATGAAAAAGTTAAATATTAAAAAATCCAATTAGGAGGATAATCATGACAGAAGAAGAATTTATAAATAATCAATTACAAGCTTTAAGTAAATCAAAATTTAGGTCGGGTTTTAAGTTAAAAGAAAAAGAGAAAGAATATATAAAAGAAAAGGGGCTAGATACAATAGAAAAACATGCCTATGACTTTATAAGACAAAGATTAGCTCCGAAAGAAATAATAAATGATGGAAAGCAAACTCCTATGAAAGGACATCCAGTCTTCATTGCGCAACATGCGACTGCAACTTGCTGTAGAGGATGTTTATATAAATGGCACAAAATAAGAAAAGGAAAGGAACTAACCCAAAAAGAAATCAAATATGTAGTAGATTTAATAATGGAATGGATAAAAAGACAACTATAATTAATAATAGGATAGAGTCGAGAAATAAAAAAATGATACAGGGAAAAAAGAGCGTCCCTAAATCCCGGCCAGACCGTCTCCAAATCCCTGTGTCCCCAAATCTCGACAAGGAGGGAAAATGTCACTAATTCAAATAAAAAATTTAACTTTTAGATATGATAATGGAATAGAAAATATTTTTGATGATGTATCTGTTAATTTAGATACAAATTGGAAATTAGGTCTTATAGGTAGAAATGGAAAAGGAAAAACTACATTATTACAAATTTTATGTGGAAAGCTAAACTATGCTGGAAAAATTATAAAGAATGTAGATATAGATTATTTTCCATTTAAAGTAAATGAAAACAAACTAACTATAGAGGTAATTCAAGATTTTTGTATGGCAGAAGATTGGGAAATTATTAAAGAATTAAATATTTTGAATTTTAACATAGAGGCTTTATACAGAGCTTATAAAACACTAAGTGGCGGAGAAAAAGTAAAAGCCATGCTTGTAGCATTGTTTTTGAAAGATAATAATTTCTTATTAATTGATGAACCAACAAATCACTTAGATGATGTTTCAAAATTAGACGTAGAAAAATATTTAAAGAACAAGAAAGGATTTATACTTGTCTCACATGATAGGGGTTTGTTAAATGAAGTTACAGATCATATTATGGCTATAAATAATTCAAACATAGATATAATTCAAGGAAATTATTCTGTATGGAAAGAAGCATTTGATAGACAAAATAATTTCGAACTAAAACAAAATGAAAAATTAGGAAAAGAAATAAAAAGATTAGAGAATGCAAGTAAAGAAAGTAAGAAATGGTCTAACACAGTAGAAAAAGAAAAACAGAATAAAAGTGGAAGTAAAGAAATGCTAGACAAGGGCTTTTTAGGTCATAAAGCAGCTAAAATAATGAAAAAATCAAAAGTTTTAGAAGAAAGAAAAAATAAAAATATACAAGAAGCAAAAAAACTACTTTCTAATGTAGACAACATAGAAAAGTTAAAGATAGTACCATTGCTATATGAAAAAAATGAGCTTATCACGGCTACAAATTTCCAAATAGAATATGAAAAGCCATTATTTAAACCTATAAACTTTTCTATACAAAATAGAGACAGAATATGTATTAAAGGAAAAAATGGTGCAGGAAAGTCTAGTATTATAAAAGCAATTGTTAATAAAGAAAATAGATATAAAGGAATCCTAAACATAGGAAATAACTTAAAAATCTCATATGTACCACAAGATACGCATACATTAAAAGGCTCATTAAAAGTATTTATCGCAGAAAATAAATTAAATGAAAGTGTATTTAGGGCAATGTTAGTAAAGATGGGAATAAGTCAAACCGAAATGCAACACGATTTGGAAAATTTAAGTGAGGGGCAAAAAAAGAAAATATTGTTAGGTAAGAGTATATCAGAAAATGCACATATATACATTTGGGATGAGCCATTAAACTATATAGATATACAAACCCGTGAGCAAATAGAAAATATGATTTTGGAATATATGCCAACACTTTTATTTATAGAACATGACGAAATGTTTTGCGAAAAAGTAAGCAATAAGCCAGCTATTATTTTAGAAAACTAGATAATTCTTTTGGTTTTCCTTGAATTAAATTGTTAAAAAGAGTATAATGAAATCGAAAAAATTAGATAGGAGCAGATAAATGCCAAAATTTTTTATAAAAACAGAAAATCTAAAAGAAAATGAAGAAATATGGATTACTGGTAGTGATGTAAATCATATAAAAAATGTATTAAGAAAAAAAATCGATGATAAGATTAATATTTGCAATTCAGATACTCAGAAAAATTATGAATGCGTAATAAAAAATATAGAAGAAAATAAAATAGTATGCAAAATTTTAGACGAAGTAAAAAGCTTAGCAGAATCTAATTTGAATATAACTATCTTTCAGGGATTGCCAAAGTCAGATAAGATGGAATTAATAATTCAAAAGGCAACTGAACTAGGAGTAAAAACTATAGTTCCGGTAATTACAAAAAGGACAGTAATAAAATTAAAAGATAAAGATAAACAAAATAAAGTAGATAGGTGGCGAAAAATTGCAGAAGTAGCTGCAAAACAATCTGGACGAGATATAATTCCTACAATAGAAAATATAATAAATATAGCTGATATAAAATTTGATGAGTTTGATAAAATTTTTGTCCTATATGAAAACGAAGAAAAGATAAGTATAAAAGACGAAATAGAACAATTAAAGAATGATAATAAAGAAGAATTAAATATTGGTATTGTAATTGGTCCAGAAGGTGGATTTGCAGAAAGTGAAATAGAACAATTAAGATTAAATCAGAATGTATCTGTAGTTACATTAGGAAAAAGAATTCTAAGAACAGAAACAGTAGCATTAGTAGTAAGTGGAATATTAATGTATGAATTAGGAGATTTAAATTAAGGAGTGTTAAATATGTCTAAGAAGAATAAAAAATCAAAGAAAAATCAACCAAAAACTAAGAAAACAACTAATACTACAAAAGAAGTAATGCAAGAGAATAAAGAAGAAATAATAGAAGATGTAGCAAATACAGCAGAACAAAAAGAAGAAAAAACTGTAGAAACTAAAAAAGAAGAAAAGAATAAAAAAGAGGAAATAGTAAAAGAAGATACTAAAGAAACAGACAAAACTGAGAATGTAGAAGAAAAAAAGAAAGAAAACAAAAAGAAAGATAAAAAAGCAGAAAAAATAATTGCTGAAATAGAAAAAGAAAAGAAACAACAAAAGAAAATGTCGAAAGAATATGAGAAAAAGGCAAATAAAAAAATATTTAGAAACATAATAATTGCTATAGTGATATTAGCATTTTGTATATTAAAAATATTGGGATATATGAATATAAGAGAAGATACTTTTGTTGTAGATTTAAAAGTGTTTAGTATTTCTATATTAATATTTTCAATAATTTTATTTGAGAGAAGTTACAAAAAGATAGATTTAACATTGTTTGCACATGGATTAGAAGCTTTATTTGTTGCAATAGTCACATTGTGTGAAGTATATATTTATCAACTATTTATAGATAAATTTGTTATGGTTATTGCAATTGAATCATTGTTAATATCTGTATATTATATTATTAAATGTGTAAGGATATATAATAAGACCAAAAAAGAATATCTAAGAAGTTTAAATGATATTAGTGAGATTGTTAAAGAAGAAAAAATTATAAAAATAGAAACACATAGAAGAAGAAACAAAAAAGTAGAAGAGAAAACTAATACTGACCAAGAAGAAAATAAACAAGATAAAAAAGAAGCAGAAGTGGAAGACAAAACTAAAGAACAAAAAGAAAATAAAGAAAAAAATACAGTTCAATCCAAAGCGAAAACACAAGCTAAATCAAATAATAGTTCAAAGAAAAAATCAAAAAAGAAGAAAAAGAAATAGGAGAGAAGAAGAATGATAAGAAGTATGACAGGTTTTGGTAGAGGTTTTTATACTAATTCAGAAAGAGAGTATACTGTAGAAATAAAAGCAGTAAACCATAGATATACTGATATCAATGTAAGACTTCCATACGGACTAAGTTTTTTAGAAGATAAAATAAAAAAGAAAATTCAAGAAAAGATAGAAAGAGGAAAAATAGATATTAGTATAACTTTTGTAAACAACAGTAATTTAGGCAAAAAAATTACAATTAATCAAAGCTTAGCAAAAGCATACATAGAAGAGTTAAAAAAGATTGAAGAAGAAAATAATATAACAAATGATATAACAGTTATGAAAATAGCAAGGCTTCCAGACGTATTAAACATAACGCAAGATGACAATTCTGATATATTGTGGGAAGAATTAAGTAATGCTTTAGAGGAAGCAATAGCTAATTTGCTAGAAGCGAAAGAAGCAGAAGGTAAGAAATTAGCAGAAGATATGATTAATAGACTAGAGTTAATTAATGAGAATATTTTAAATATTTCGCAATATTCTACTGGACTTATTGATCAATATGTAGTAAAATTAAAGGACAGAATAAAGGAAATGCTACAAACAGATATAGTAGATGAAGCAAGGATTTCACAAGAAGTAGTTCTATATGCAGACAAAACATCAATAGAAGAAGAAATCACAAGATTAAAAAGTCATATTGTACAATTTAAAGAACTATTACAATCTGAAAGTATTAAAAAAGCAGGAAAAAGATTAGATTTTATAATACAAGAGATGAATAGAGAAGTAAATACAATAGGTTCTAAATCAAATTGTTTAGAAATAACAAATTTAGTAATAGAATTAAAAACTGAATTAGAAGATGTTAGAGAACAAGTTCAAAATATAGAATAGGAAGTGATTTTATAATGCAATTAGTAAATATTGGTTTTGGAAACATAGTTTCTGCAAATAGAATTATAGCAATAGTAAGTCCAGAATCTGCACCTATAAAAAGAATGGTGCAAGAGGCGAAAGATAAAGGAACAGCAATAGATGCCACATATGGAAGAAGGACAAGAGCTGTAGTTATTACAGATTCAGATCATTTAATACTTTCTGCACTTCAACCAGAAACAGTAGCATCAAGACTAGACAAGAATATAGAAAATAATTAGGGGAGGAATTTTATATGTTGGTTAAACCATCTGTAACAGATTTATTAACAAAAGTAGATAATAGATATACATTAGTAATTATGGTCTCTAAAAGAGCAAGACAAATAGCAGCAGGAAAACCTACTGTAACAAAAGTAAAATCTCATTCAGCTGTAACACTAGCAACTAACGAAGTAGCTGAAGGAAAGGTGGTTGTATGCTAGTTATATTGTCTGGCGTTGCAGGAGCTGGAAAAAATACTATTCAAAAAGAATTAATTAAAAGAATGGAAAATGTAATAGCAATACCTTCTTATACAGATAGAGAAGTAAGACCAGGAGATGTACCAGGAGAAACATATAATTTTGTTTCAACAGAAGAATTTGAAAGAATGATAAAAGATGGGGAATTATATGAATATGACGTACATCATAATCATTATTATGGGACATCAAGAAAAATTTTAAATGAAAAAATAAAAGAAGGAAAAATTATTGTAAAAGACATAGATGTAAATGGAACTCAACATTTAATAGAACTATTAAAACAAGACACAAAAGTAGTAACAATATTTTTAAGAGTTCCAAAGGACGAACTACAAAAAAGATTAGAAAGTAGAATAGATAAACCAAGCCCAAAAGAGATTCAATTAAGATTAAATAGATTCGATTTTGAAGAATCGAAAATTGGGATATACGACTATGTAATAAAGAATAACGATTTAGAAAAAACGGTATCTATAATACAAAAAATAATCGAAGAAGAAGCAAATGTAAAAAATACAGAGTTTTAAAATTAAGATATTGTTGTTCTTATATAAAAAAGAATAATGATATCTTTTTCTATATATCTAGAATAAGGAGACAAGATGATAGCGGAAGTAATTATAGAATCTAATGTAAAAACTTTAAATAGGCATTTTGACTACAATATACCAAAAGAAATGGAAAATAATATATCAATAGGAAGTAGGGTACTAATTCCTTTCGGAAGAAATAAAAAATTAGAAGAAGGTTTTGTAACAAACATTAAAGAAAGCACAGAATATGAAGTAAAAGATATTGCAAAAATAGAAGAACAATCACTAACAACAGAAAAAATAATTTTAGCTAAATGGATGGCCAAAAGATATTTTTCAAATGTAGCAGAATGTATGAAATTAATGCTTAAACCAGGAACAACTACAAAGAATTTTGCGAATCGTGCAAAAGATAAGACAGCACTATTTGCATCTTTAGTTATGAGTACTGAACAAACATTGGATTATATCAACAATAATAAGATAAAATCAGAAAAACAACAAAGAATTTTAATGTATCTAATAAAAAATGGACAAACCTTGCAATCAGAATTAATAGAAAAAACAGAGACTTCAAGAGCAATTGTAAAAACGCTAGAAAAGAATGGATTTTTAAAACTACAGGAACAAAAGGTAGTAAGAAATCCATTATTAAATAAAAATATTACAAGAACAAAAAATTTACAATTTACAACTGAACAACAACTAGCATATTCTAAAATTGCAGATTCAATAGAAAGAAAAGAATTTAAAAAATATTTATTATATGGTGTAACTGGTTCCGGAAAAACTGAAATCTATTTGCAATTAATAGAAAAGATAGTAGAACAAGGAAAAAGTGCTATAATGCTAGTTCCAGAAATTTCACTTACACCACAAATGATTAATAGATTTATAGAAAGATTTGGAAAAGAAATTATCTCTGTATTGCATAGTAAATTATCTGTTGGTGAAAGACATGACAGTTGGGAGAGAATAGAAAGTGGTGAGGCAAGAATTGTTATAGGTGCTAGGTCAGCAATTTTTGCACCAGTTAAAAATCTTGGGATAACAATAATTGATGAAGAACATGATTCATCTTATAAATCAGAAATGCCACCTAGATATAATGCAAAAGAAGTAGCAACAGAGCTTGCAAAATACAATAAAATCCCAGTATTATTAGGAAGTGCAACACCTGATATAACTACATTTTATGAAGCACAACAAGGGAATATAGAACTTTTAAAATTAACTAAAAGAGCAAATAACTCTAATTTGCCAAGTATAGAAGTTGTAGATTTAAAACAGGAACTTGCCAATGGCAATAGAACGATGATTAGTGTTAAACTATATAAATTAATAGAAGAAAACTTAAAGAATAAGAAACAAACGATTCTTTTCTTAAATAGAAGGGGATTTTCTACATTTATAATGTGTAGAGATTGCGGATATGTTGCTAAATGTAGAAATTGTAATATAAGCCTTACATATCACAAAAAAGAAGAAAAATTAAAATGCCACTATTGTGGATACGAGGAATCTTTAGTTAAGATATGTCCTAATTGTGGTAGCAAGAAAATAAGACATTTTGGAACAGGAACTCAAAAATTAGAACTGGAAATAAATAAAATGTTTCCAAAAGCTTCAACAATTAGAATGGATATAGACACTGTAACAAAGAAAAATTCACATGAGGAAATTCTTAGAAAGTTTAATGAGGAAAAAATAGATATTTTAATTGGAACACAAATGATTGTTAAAGGTCATCATTTTCCAGATGTTACATTAGTTGGTGTTGTTTCTGCAGATGGAAGTCTAAATATAGATGATTATAGGGCAAGTGAAAGAACATTCGATTTGCTTGTACAAGTAGCAGGAAGAGCAGGAAGAGAAAAATTACCGGGAAATGTAATAATTCAAACATATAATCCAGATAATTATAGTATTCAATATTCTAAAAAACAAAACTATGAAGAGTTTTATAATGTAGAAATAAAATTAAGAAAGCAATTGAGATATCCGCCTTTTTGTGATATAATTATGTTTGGAATAAGTGGTGAAAGAGAAGAAATTGTATCCAAAACTGCTAATCAACTATATGCTAATTTGCATAAAAAAATACAACAGGAAGATATAGCTGCAAATATTTTAAAACCATTACCTGCACCAATAGACAAAATAAAAAATAGGTATAGATGGAGAATAATAATAAAATCAGAAGTAAACGACAAATTAATAGAGATTATAAATGAATGCTTATATGACAAAGAATTATTAAAAAATAATGCAAGAGTTATTGCAGATATAAATCCGACAAATATGATGTGATTTTATAAAAAGGAGGAAAAAATGGCAATTAGATTAATTAGACAAAACGGAGATGAAATACTAAGAAAAAGAGCAAAGAAAGTAGAAAAGTTTGATGATAAATTAAAAGAACTTGTAGATGATATGATAGAAACTATGCATAAAAATAACGGAGTAGGATTAGCTGCACAACAAGTTGGAATATTAAAAAGAGTTATTGTAATAGATATATATGATGGAAAGGGTCCTATTGTGCTAATAAATCCTGTAATTACAAAAACAAAAGGGGAACATGAGGTAGAAGAAGGTTGTCTAAGTTTTCCTAATCAATTTGCTGTACTTTTAAGACCAAAAGAAGTAGAAGCAGAATATTATGATTTAGAAGGTAAAAAACAAAAAATTAAAGCCAAGGACTTATTAGCGCAAGCAATTTGTCACGAAACTGATCATTTAGATGGGATTTTATTTGTAGACAATATGTTACCTGGAACATTAGAAACTATTAAGCCAGAATAATGGATATAGATTATTTGTAATTTTAAAAGGAGATTGTTTATGTTAAAAATATTATTTATGGGAACTCCAGATTTTGCACAAGAATCATTAAAAAGTATATATGATGCAGGATTCGAAATAATTGGAGTAGTAACAAATCCGGATAAACCAAAAGGAAGAGGAATGAAGCTAGCATATTCACCAGTAAAAGAATATGCTTTAGAAAAAAATCTAAAAATTTATCAACCAATTAAAATAAGAAATAATACAGAATTTTTAGATGAAATTAGAACTTTGGCTCCAGATGTAATTTGCGTTGTAGCATATGGAAAAATTTTACCAAAAGAAATATTAGAAATTCCTAAATTAGGTTGTATAAATGTTCATGGCTCATTACTTCCTAAATATAGAGGGGCTGCGCCAATTCAATGGGCAGTTTTAAATGGTGAAAAAATTACTGGAATTACAACAATGTATATGAACGAAGGCATGGATACAGGAGATATGATTCTTAAAGAAGAAGTTGAAATTGGTCCAGAGGAAACAACAGGCGATTTATGGCAAAAACTTACTAAGATTGGTGGAGAAATCTTAGTAAAGACTTTAAAATTAATAGAAGAAGGTAAAGCACCAAGGGAGAAACAAACAGAAGAAGCAACTTTAGCGCCAATGCTTAATAAAGAAATGGCATTAATAGATTGGGAAAACTCTGATGCAAATAAGATTCATAATTTAATTAGGGGTCTTAATCCAATAATGGGAGCATATTCATATATAGATGGTAAGAAAATCAAATTTTGGAAATCAAAAGTATTAACAAAGGAGGAATTCTTTTCGTATAAAACCGAATTTGAAGAATATGAAGCCAAGTTTAATAATCTAGTACCAGGAACAATTTTAATTGCAGATGATAAAGATGGATTATATATAAAAGCTAATGGTGGAGTATTAAAAATATTAGAGATTCAAGGCGAAAATGCAAAAAGAATGCCTACAGCAGATTTCTTAAGAGGAAATCATTTAATTGCAGGTATGATTTTTTCTAAAGAAATATAATTTTTAGAGCATGAAATATTTTTTGGAAAATAGTTGTAAAAATATATAGAAATTGATATACTTGATACAGATTTTAAGTATATCAATTTTTTTGTTATGTAATACTCTTGAACGATGCTAGAGTAAATATAGGAGGGATAACTATGGAAGAAAATAATGAGAATGTAAATTTAGTAGAAAATATTTTAAATGAGGAAGAAGATAACATAAATATCGCAGAAGAAGTTATAACAACTATTGCAGGAATTGCTGTTTCAGAAATCTCAGGAGTTGCTGAAATGGCAGGTGGAATAGCTGGAGGTATAACAGAAGTATTAAGTGGAAAGAAAAATTTAAGCAAAGGTATTAAAGCAGAAACTGATGGAAATAATGTAAAAATAGATGTAAACATAATTGTAAATTATGGTGTTCGTATACCAGATGTAGCTTTCGATATTCAAAATAAAGTAAAACAATCAGTAGAAACAATGACAGGATTAAAAGTAAATGAAGTAAATGTACATGTTCAAGGTGTAAATATAGAAAAAACAGAGGAAAACTAAGGAGGAAAATATGAAATTTTTAGATAGATTTATATTAGTTATATTTTCAATAATAATGTTTGTTTTGTCAGTAATTACAGCAAGTGTAATATTTGGTTGGATAGAATTAGAAAATTTAATGCCATATTTAGAAAGTGCATTATCTACAGAACCAACTTCTAATATAATATTAGGTGTTTCAATTGTGTTTATACTACTAGCATTAAAAGCAATTTTCTTTGGTGGCAAAGATGAAAGAGCTACTAAAGATGGTATTTTAATGGAAAATGATAATGGAAGATTATTAATTTCTAAAGATACTCTAGAGAACTTAGTTGTAAATATAGTTAATGGGTTTGATGGAACAGAAAATGTTGTAGCAAAAGTAGGATTAGATAAAGAAAATAATTTAAGAGTATATGTTACATTATATGTACATCCAAATATTGTAATCAAAGATTTAACTGCAAGTATACAAAATAGAGTAAAAGAAGCAATAAAGAAAACTTCAGATTTAGAAACTAAAGCAGTAAATGTAAGAGTTAGAAATATTACTCCAACAATAGAAAACAAGGTGGAAGGGTAGAAAGGGAGATAAATATGAATAATTTTAAAGATTTTGTTTCTGAATATAGTGGAGCTATAATTGGTGCTGTCATTGCAATATTAATTCTATTAACAGGTTTATACAAGTTAATTATTGGTATTATACTAATTGTGATGGGCATTTTTATAGGAAATTATGTTCAAAGAAATAAATATGCAGTAAAAGAAAAATTAAAAAATTTTATAGACAAAATGTAAGAGGGGAATTAAATGGAAAAATCAGCAAAAAGAGAATTAACATTTAAAATATTATATAGTGGTCAAATAAATAAAGAAATGAATGATGAAGAATTACAAATTTTTTTAGGAGAAAATAATTTAAAAGAAAGAGATAAAGAAGACATACAAAAAACTATAAATGCGATAAATAATAATATAGAAGACATTACAGAAAAAATTTCAAAAAATCTTAAAGATAATTGGACAATAGATAGAATATCTAAAATTGATAAAGCTTTATTAATACTAGCAATTTATGAAATTCAGTACAAAGAAATTCCTTTTAAAGTAGTAATAAATGAAGTCGTAGAACTGGCTAAAAAATATGGTGAAGATACATCTGCATCATTTATTAATGGAGTACTTGCAAATGTGGTTAAGGAGTTAAATATAGAATAATGGAATATAAAGCAATATCTGTAACAGAATTAAATAGTTATATAAAAAATAAAATAGCGGATGATGAATACTTAAATAATATATTAATTAAAGGAGAAATCTCAAATTTTAAGCACCATTACACTGGTCATATGTATTTTACATTAAAAGATGACAATTCTTTAATTAAATGTATTATGTTTAAATCATATACATCTAATTTAAAATTTGTACCAAAAGATGGAATGAGTGTGTTAGCTTTTGGTACTGTTTCAGTTTTTGAAAGAGATGGCGTGTATCAATTATATTGTAAAGCTATGCAAGAAGATGGAATGGGAAGTCTTTACGCTGCCTACGAAGAGTTAAAAGCTAAACTAGAAAAAGAAGGATTATTTAGTAAGGAGCATAAAAAACAATTACCAGTTATGCCAAAAGTTATAGGTGTATTAACTTCTAATACGGGTTCAGTAATTAAAGATATTATAAATGTTTCTACAAGAAGAAATCCAAATGTATATATAAGACTATATCCAGTTCCTGTTCAAGGAGAAGGTGCAGGAGAAAAGATTGCAGAAGCTATTAAAATAATGAATAAAAATAAATTAGCAGATGTCTTGATATTGGCAAGAGGAGGAGGATCGTTAGAAGATTTATGGCCTTTTAACGAAGAAGTTGTAGCAAGAGCTATTTACGAGTCAGAACTTCCAATTGTTTCTGCAGTAGGACATGAAACGGACTTTTCTATTTCGGATTTTGTCGCAGATCTGCGTGCTCCAACGCCTTCAGCTGCAGCAGAGATAGTGGTGCCTAACATAACAGACATAATGCAAAATTTAAGTACATATAATATTAGATTAAAAAATGCATTAAAGAAAAAAGTAGAACTAATGCAGATGAGATATGAAAAATGTATGAGAAGTAGAGTATATACTGATCCATTAAAAATTGTAAATGATAACTATTTAAAATTAGACATATTAGTAAAATCTATAACAAATAGTGTAACAAATAAACTTCAAGTAAGTAAAACACAAGCTATAAAGAATTTTTCTAAATTAGATGCATTAAGTCCTTTAAAAACTTTAAGTAGAGGATATTCGATAATAGAAAAAAATAATGGTATTGTAAAGAGTATAGCTGACTTGCAAAAAGATGATACAATAAATATTAGAATGCAAGATGGTAAGAAGCAAGCTAAGATTCTTTAAGATATGGGGGAAATATGGAAGAGATTAATTTTGAAGAAGCGATGAAAAAATTAGAGCAAATTACAGCTGAATTAGAAAAGGGAGATTTATCATTAGATGAATCAGTTAAGAAATTCGAGGAAGGCATTAAGCTTTCAAAAGAATGTAATAAAATATTAGAAGATTCAGAAAAGAGAATCAATATCTTAATAAATAATGATGGAAATATAACAGAAGAGAATTTTTTACCAAAGGAAGGATAGGATAAAGGGAGATGAATTATTTTACAGAATTTATAACAAACAAATTTATTTATGTACCATTATTAACATGGTTTGGAATACAATTGTTTAAAGTTATTTGGGATTTAGTAACTACAAAGAAATTTAACTTTAAGAGAATATTAGGAGCAGGAGGAATGCCTAGTTCACACTCGGCAGTAGTTGTTTCTTTAGCAACACTAATTGGTAAGGAACATGGTTTAGATAGTTCTATATTTGCTCTTTCAGTTATTTTTGCTTTTGTTGTTATGTATGATGCTGCAGGAGTAAGAAGAGCAGCAGGAAAACAAGCAAAATTATTAAATAAATTAATAGAAACACCAGGTTTATCTGGAGTACAGGTTTCTGAAAAATTAGTAGAAGTTCTAGGACATACACCATTTCAAGTATTTGTGGGAGCTATAATTGGTATAATTGTTGGATGCATCTTTTAGTGGGTAGAAAATTTGAATTTAGGAGATAATGTTATGCAAGATATCGAAATTGCAAGAAATGCAAAATTAAAAAATATTAACGAAATTGCTCAAAAGTTAGGAATAAGTGAAGATTATCTAGAGCAATATGGTAAATATAAAGCCAAAATATCTTTAGATTATTATGATAAAGTCAAAAACAATAAAGACGGAAAGCTTATATTAGTTACTGCAATAAATCCTACACCACTTGGTGAAGGTAAAACAACTACCTCTATAGGATTAGCAGATGCGTTTTATAAGATAAATAAGAAAGCAATATTAGCATTACGTGAACCTTCTTTAGGACCAGTGTTTGGAATTAAAGGAGGAGCTACAGGTGGAGGATATTCACAAGTAGCACCTATGGAAGATATAAATTTGCATTTTACAGGAGATATTCATGCAATAACAACAGCCAATAATCTATTAAGTGCAATTATAGACAATCATATTTGGCAAGGAAATGAACTAGGGATAGAAAAAGTAACATGGAAAAGATGTTTAGATTTAAATGATAGGGCATTAAGAAAAGTGGAAGTATCTCTTTCTGGAGAGAAAAATATGAAGCCAAGAGAAGACGGTTTTGATATAACAGTTGCTTCTGAAATAATGGCAATTCTATGTTTATCTAAAGATATGCAAGATTTAAAAAGAAGATTAGGGAACATAGTTATTGGTTATAATAAGCAAAATAAACCCGTAACATGTAGAGATTTAAAAGCTGATGGAAGTTTAGCTGTAATTCTTAAAGATGCGATAAAACCTAATCTAGTTCAAACATTAGAAAATAATCCAGTATTAATACATGGGGGGCCATTTGCTAATATCGCACACGGATGTAATAGTATAATTGCAACAAATATGGCATTAAAAATGGGAGATTATGTAGTTACAGAAGCTGGATTTGGGGCAGATTTAGGAGCAGAAAAATTCTTAGATATAAAATGTAGATTACTAGAAAAAACGCCTAATGCAGTTGTAATAGTTGCAACCTTAAGAGCATTAAAATATCATGGTGGTGTAAGTAAAGAAGAATGCTCTAAAGAAAATATTGAAGCATTAAAAGTAGGAATTCATAATTTGTTAAGACATATTGATAATATAAAGAAATATGGTATAACACCAATAGTTGCAATAAATAAATTTGTTACAGACATTGATAATGAAATAGAAATATTAAAAGAAGAATTAAACGGAGTTGTAGAAGTAAGTTTATTAGAAAACTGGACAAAAGGTGGAGAAGGAGCTATTGATTTAGCACAAAAGCTTACAAAGATATGTGAAACAAAGAATGAGTTTAAATATATATATGATATTAATGCTACTGTTGAAGCAAAAATAAAAGCTGTAGCACAAAAGATTTATGGTGCAACTGATGTAGAATATTCGGATACTGCAAAAGAACAGTTAAAAGAATTAAATGATTCAAAATTCCCAGTGTGTATTGCAAAAACGCAATATTCTTTCTCAGATGATCCAAAAGATTTATTAGGAGATAAACCATTTAATCTTCATGTAACAGAATTAAAATTAAAAGAAGGTGCAGAGTTTATCGTTGTTTTAACAGGAAAGATAATGACAATGCCAGGTCTTCCTAAAAAACCTGCAGCAGAGCATATAAATATTGATGAAAATGGAATAATAGAAGGAATATTTTAATATATTGTATAAAAACACCATATATGGATAAAATAATTTTAAATTGTTTTATAAGTGTGGTGTTTTTATGTTTAAAAAGATAAAAAATAAATCATTAAAAATCGTGGCAATTTTCTCAGTAATTATATTGTTAGCAACTACATTTCTAATTATATTATCAAAAGTTCCTGAAGAAAATGAGGTAGAGGCACTTTCTAAATATGGTTCTAGAGGTAGCGAGGTTACACAAATACAAACAAAATTAAAAAGATGGGGATATTATAATGGGAATATAGATGGAATCTATGGAAGTCAAACAGTGGAAGCGGTTAAGTATTTTCAAAGAAAAAATAATTTAGCTGTAGATGGAATTGCTGGTAAAAATACATTAGAAGCTATGGGAATATTTAATTCATCTTCTTCATCTGGTTCATCAAGTTCGAATTCATCAGATTTAAACCTATTAGCGAGAGTTATATATGGCGAAGCTAGAGGGGAGCCATATACTGGGCAAGTAGCTGTTGGTGCAGTTGTATTGAATAGAGTAAGAAGCAGTTCATTTCCTAATACTATTTCTGGAGTAGTATATCAAAGTGGTGCTTTTGATGCAGTTCGTGATGGTCAAATTAACTTAACACCAAATTCAACAGCCAAGAAAGCTGCCCAAGATGCATTAAATGGTTGGGATCCATCATATGGAGCAGTATATTATTTTAATCCAGCAACTGCAACAAACAAATGGATATGGTCAAGGCCAATGACTGTAACAATAGGAAATCATAGATTTTGTAAATAGAGATTTTAGGATTTCCTTCGCAGGGATTTAGGGACGTTCTTGTTTTCCCTGTTTGAAGAGAAATATAGTCATCTAGATTTTAGCTAGATGGCTAAAAAAATCGCTATTTTCAATAGGGATTTTAGGACCGTCCCCAAATCCCTTGTCCCTATATCCCTAAATTATGTAGAAAATTGAAAGCCTAATTTTCTTGACAAACAATGGACATATTGATAAGATATGGAAAGAAAAATAGGAGGATAAATTAATGATATTATATCCTGATTTTTATTGTAAAAATATAAAAGATGTAGATATAGAAAAATTAAAAGAAAACAACATAAAAGGAATTATTCTAGATGTAGATAATACATTAATAGATTTAGATCGTAAATTACTAGAAGGTGCAGAAGAATGGTGCAATAATTTAAAAGAGCAAAATATAAAATTCTGCATTTTATCTAACTCAAATAAAAAAGAAAAGGTAAAAAAAGTAGCTAAATTATTAGACATTCCTTACATATATTTTGGAACAAAACCGTTAAAGAGAGGTTTTAAAAAAGCAAAAGAAATGTTGAACTTGCCATTTAATGAACTAGCCATAATAGGAGATCAGATTTTTACAGATGTTATAGGTGGTAATAGATGTAAGATGTATACAATTTTGGTTGAACCAATTAGTACTAGAGAGATATTTATTACATATATAAAAAGAGGCTTGGAAAATAAAATAATTAAACAATATAAAAGGAAACATCAAAAAGAGAAAGAAGGATAAAAATGTTTTTTAATGATGTACATATAATGGTATATGTAGCATTTGGAATTTTAGGTCTAATTGTTGGAAACATATTACCACATATAAATAAAAGGTTAATAGAACATAAAAGAGTATTTGATAAATCGTTTTTTACAGAATACCCAAAAAACTTTGAACCACATTACATACATATGATATTAATAGCAGTAATATATGTATTATTATTATATAAATTCGGATTACAGCCAGAGTTTATTCAAAATTTAGATTTAATAAAATATATGTTATTAACACCAATGTTATTTTCGGTTGCTGTTATAGATTTTAAAGAGAATATAATACCAAATAGATTATTATTAACAATGGCAGAAATAGGGTTACTTCTAACATTTATTTATGGAATATCAGATATTAATTTGGCGATGGATATGTTATTAGGAATGCTAGTGGGAACTGTAATTTTTGGTATATTAACATTACTAGGACGCTTAGTTTCTGGAAAAGACGCAATGGGAATGGGGGATGTAAAATTAATGGCAGCATTAGGTCTTTTCTTTGGTTCTTCTAATATCTTAGCAATATCAATAATATCATTTTTATTAGGAGCAATAATTAGCATAATACTAATATTGAGTAAGAAAAGAAAGATTGATGACTACATACCTTTTGGACCTTTTATAGTAATTGCAGCATACATATCAATATTTGTACCTTTTAGTGCAATCTTATTTGTATTACTTAAAGTTTTTACATTAGGACTATATAAAGTATAGTAGTTTAATTGGGGGTTGATACTAATGAATGAAAAAATCAAATGGTTAAGAGAAAAATTAAGTACACTAGACTTAGACGGGATGATTGTATCTAATCCTGTAAATATTAAGTATTTAACAGGAATTGATGCAGAAGGAGTTTTATTAATTACAAGAAGAGAAAATATTTATATAACAGATGCAAGATACACAGAACATATTAATAGTATACTCACCATTGATGACGAGATTAGTTTATATGATTATAAAGATATTGACCCTATAGATTATGAAAACTTATTTATGTTTTGTAGCAATGTAGGATTTGAAGAAAATTATGTAACATATGCAAAATATAAAGAATATAAGCAAGTATATAAGATAAATAATTTGGTGGAAACAGATAATTTTATAGAAACACAAAGAATGATTAAAGCTCCAGATGAAATTAACAATATCCAAAAAGCATGTAAGATTACAGATGCATGTTTTAACCACATTTGTAATTATATAAAAGTAGGAATGACAGAAAAGGAAATCGCATTTGAGATAGAACATTATTTTAGAACACATGGGGCTGACGGTATAGCGTTTGATACAATTGTAGCATCTGGAAGCAATTCGTCAATGCCACATGCAATTCCAACAGATAGGAAAATAGAAGTTGGTGATCCAATTACTATAGATTTTGGATGTAAATATAAAGGGTATTGTTCAGATATGACAAGGACAATCTTTGTAGAATATGTACCAGAAGGAATAAAACCTATATATAATTTAGTATTAAAGAATCAACAATTAACATTAGATGCTATACAAGAAAATGCAAATGCTAGAATATTAACAATGATGGTAGAAAGCGATTTTAAGGTAAATGGATATACATTAGACCATAGTTTAGGACATGGTGTTGGTTTGGATATTCATGAAAAACCTTTTATAGGCAAAAAAGACTTTTTACTAAAAGAAAATATGATTGTAACTGATGAACCAGGAATTTATTTACCAGGTAAGTTTGGTGTAAGAATAGAAGATACAGTTTTAGTTACAAAAAATGGTTGTATAAGATTAACAGAATCTGATAAAAATTATATTATAGTAAATAATTGATGCTAAAACTATGTAACACTTGATTTTTATGTATATATGTAGTAAAATAGACAAAGTGCAAAAAAGAGAAATAAAGAAAATATTAGGAGGTAATAATTATGGCAGAAGTTTATTCAGCAGGAGATTTTAGAAATGGAACAACATTCGAAATGGATGGAAATGTATTTAAGGTTGTAGAATTCCAACATGTTAAACCAGGAAAAGGATCAGCTTTCGTAAGAACAAAATTAAAAAATGTTATTACAGGAGCAGTTATAGAAAAAACATTTAACCCATCAGAAAAATATCCAGGAGCAGAAATAGAAAAAAGAGATATGCAATATCTATATCAAGATGGTGGTTTATACTATTTTATGGATAACAATACATATGAGCAAATACCATTAAATGAAGAACAAATTGGTGATGCTTTAAAATATATGAAAGAAAATATGGATATGAAAATTTTATCTTACAAAGGTAAAGTATTTGCTGTTGAACCACCAATGTTCGTAGAATTAGAAGTTACATATACAGAACCAGGTTTTAGTGGAAATACAACTACAACATCTGGCAAACCAGCTAAACTAGAAAATGGCTTAGAAATAAGTGTTCCATTATTCGTAGAGATAGGAGATAAAATAAGAATAGATACTAGAACTGGTGAATATATGGAAAGAGTCTAAAAGAAAGAGGATTTGTTATGGGAATAAAAGAACAATTACAAAAACTAATGTTAGATATGAAAGCAAACATTAGAGATGAAAAAGACTTAAAATATGTTCAAGAAAATGTTATTACAACATTAGCAGATATGTTACAAAAAATGGATGATTTAAACAATAATAACCAAATAAAAATTGCTAAGCTAGAAGAAAAAATAGATAGAATGGCAAAAGAACTATATCTTAACGATGTATACGATATAGAAATTGTTTGTCCATATTGTAATTATCAATTCGAAACAGAGTTTGATGAAAATCAAAAAGAGGTAAAATGTCCAGAATGCAATAATGTAATAGAATTAGACTGGTCTTGTGACGGTGAATGTGATAGTGACTGTGAAGATGGATGTGATTCTTGTAGTGGTTGTGGACATCATCATGATACAGATCAAGATTTAGAAGATGATATGTAAAGATTAAAAGTGCATAGAATATATGCGCTTTTTTGTTATGTTTTTTTAAATAAACTTAAAAATAATCGAGTGGATTTACATATTTATCATTAATTCGCATTCCTAGGTGAAGATGAGTACCAGTTGTAGCACCATTAGTAGGCCTTCCAGTGGAGTCTGTATATTTATTTCCTGGCACGCCATAAACATATTTTGGACCTACATTAGCTATAATTTGGCCTTGGCTAACGAAATCACCTTCTGATACTAAAAAATTAGGAGAAATATGACAATATGTAATTTTGAAATCATAAAATGATAAAGTTAGTGTATAGCCACCAGCACCGAGAAAGCCTAGAAATGTAATTTCACCATCTGCAATAGCGATTAAATTAGTACCTTCTGGAGCACCTATATCTGTTCCATAATGATATGAAGAAGCTCCTGCAGTTGGTGAATCTCTTTTTCCAAATGGAGAAGTTACTTTAGTATAACCGGGGATTGGCCAAGCAAAGCCTGAAGAAGAAATAGTAATGTAATTACTATATATTAAATTTTGATTAGAAGTAGTTATATTTAAAGATATAAAAAATGTTGTAAATATAAACAGAATTATAAAAAACGTAATAAAGAATTTATAAAACAATGAAACCTCCATATTAGGTGCTAACTAGAATATTTAGCACCTAAAATATATTTTATAAAAATAAAAAGCCTACTATGTTACTAGTAGACTTGTGGCAGGGGTAGAAGGATTCGAACCCTCACAGGCGGTTTTGGAGACCGATGTGCTACCATTAACACTATACCCCTAAAAAATAAGCAATAATATAGTATCATACTGAAAAAATATATGCAAGAGTTTTTTGAAAATTATTGTGATAAATTTTAAAATATGATAAAATAATATATGTACTTGGGGATGTAATGGTTTCGACATTAATCTAGAAGTATAAAAAGCGAGTAGTGGATGGTTGCTTTGGCCACTTAAAAAAAGCAAAATTAAATATAAACGCTAATAACGAAGAATTAGCTTACGCTGCCTAGTTGCAACGTCGTCTAAATTATAAAGCCTACTGTTATAATTTGGGCGCCAACTTAAAGTAGGAAACGAAGCTATTAGTTCTCTGGAATAGTGGGTAATTAAGAGATACTATATATATTGTTTTGTTTATTAATCAATTTATATGGGAAGGTTAAATAATAAACTGCACTCGGAGAAATTTATATGGAAGGGTTAGTGGACAGGAGTTCGATTCTCCTCATCTCCACCAATTAGGACACGAAATTAACATTTCTGTGTCTCTTTTTATTGTGTAAGTAATATTTTAATGATATAATTCAAAAAAATAATAATTAATAAGGGATTTATAATAAAGTCACAAATTAATAGTATATTGTAGGTGTAATAGAATAGATAATGGATTTCAAGGAGAAAAAATAAAATGCTTAAAACAATTATGAAATATGGAGAAGCAGAGGCTACTTATGAAATGAAAAAAAGATTAGCAGAAGAGCCTAAATTAAAGCAATTATTTTGGGAAACAACATTAAGATGTAATGCAAAATGTAAACATTGTGGTAGTAGAGCAGGAGAGAATATTAATTTAAAAGATGAATTAACTACAGAAGAAATAAAAACAGCATTGCAGAGTATTGCTAATAAATATAATGCAAGTGAAATATTAATAAATGTTACTGGAGGAGAACCATTAATACGAAAAGATTTATTTGAGGTAATGGAATTTGCAAATTGTTTAGGATATCCATGGGGAATGACGACAAATGGAATATTAATAAATGATGAAATTATACTTAAAATGAAAAAAGCAGGGATGACTACGATATCAATAAGTTTAGATGGTATGGAAAAATCACATGATGAATTTAGAGGTGTTAAAGGTTCATATAGTAGGATAATAGAAAATATAAAAAAACTAAAAAAAGCTAATTTCTTAAATTATTTACAAATCACTACTGTTGTAAATAAATTAAATATAAACGAACTAGAAGAAATGTATATAAAAATGAAAGAACTTGAAATTAATTCATGGCGAATTGTAAATATGGATCCAATAGGTAGAGCAGAGGACAATAAAAATTTAGCACTTAGCAATGATGATTATAAATATTTGTTGAATTTTATTAAAGAAAAAAGAAAAAAATCTAAATTTGATATAACATATGGATGTACTCATTTTTTAGGAATGAAATTTGAAAAAGAAGTACGAAGAAATATGTTTGTTTGTACAACAGGCTTTACCATAGGAAGTATTCTATATAATGGAGATATTTATGTATGTCCTAGTGTAGAAAGAAGAAAAGAGCTAATACAAGGAAATATTAGGAATGATGATTTTGTAGATGTTTGGGAAAACAAATTTAAATGGTTTAGAGATTTAGATAAATTTAAATGTGAAGAATGCGAAAATTGTAAAGATTGGAAATATTGTTTAGGCGATTCATTAGACACTTGGGATTTTGAAAATAAAAAACCTAAATTATGTCTAAATAAAATTTTAGAAAAAAGAGGGGATAACAAATGAAAAAAAAAAGAAGCTATTAGGAAGTTTAGGAATATTTTTAGTAAGTATAAAGTCAAAAGTATTTGCTGCTGGATATGAAATACCAGACCAATTTGTAGAAGTAAAATATGGAACGTTTGAACCAACTATTGCGGAAAAATTTTCTGTAATAACTAAATTAGTGCTTCCAATTATTTTATTTTTTATAGGATTGGGAGTAATATTAAGTAAAAAAATAAGTAAAAAAATAAAAATAATTATAGTAGTAGTTTTAATTTTGATAGGAATATTAGCTAATATACTTATAAAATATTTATAGATTCATCAAGTTAATTATTGAATAAAAATATTATGAATTTTGTTTTATGAAATGTAATTGAATATACAACAAAAAAAACACCAAAAGGTGTTTTTTGTTATTTAGAAAATTCTTCATATTGTTCTTTATGTTTTATAGGAATTTGTTCCAATGTTCCATCTTTGGTAATATTATATCTTTTGGTAGCCAAGTCTTCTGCTAATTCTAATCTGTGAGTAGTAAGTAATAGCATAACATTTATATAGTTTTTTAATTTTTGTAGGGGCTTTTCTGACTTCGTCAATCTGTTCACCATTGCTATCGGTATTATTAACATGTTTACCGTTAATAATAATGTCCTCTCCATTAATACTGACATTTTGACCTGAAATGTTCCCGAAAAAATTAAACTTGCTCATATACTTTTCCTCCTATTTGTATTATAAATTATTAATAGATACAAAGTACAAGAATTTTTTTCAACTTGTACATATAAATTATTATAACACAAAAATTAGAGATAAGGATACTATAAAAGGATTGCACTATTTTACATAATATGGTAAAATTATAATAGTTTTAAATTAAGGAGAGTTTTTATGGAAAAAATAATTTTATTATATTCAGATTTAGAAGGTACAATATTAAGGGAATCAGATAGCAAATATGATGATACAGATATGTATAATTTTTTAAAGCAATTATCAAGATTGCAAGAATTGATGGACGCAAAAGTAAGAATGCATATAGTTTCACCAATTAGCCAAAATCAAATGACAGATATTTTGGAGAAATTAGACAAAAGTTTTACTAGTTTTAATAGACTTCAAAAAGAGCCGATTAAGAAGTTAAAATATATAGAAGGAGCAGCTGCATCATCAAAGGATGAATTTGTAACCGGACCACAACAAGATTTTACATTTAATAGATTTGTTAAGAAAATGGATTCAAGAATAGTGGCTTTAAAAAGACCTAGCAATCCTGACGATAAAAACCCAGCAGGTTTTGGTAAGCTTAATTATGTTAAAGGATGGACATCTATGGCGCAGGAGAGATATGATGTAAAAATGATTATATATTGTGGTAATGGAATGAACGATTTAGCATCAATGGATTACGTTAATTCTAAAAAAGGTGGTTTTGTTGTTTGCCCTGATAATAGCAGACATGAAGCTAAAGCTAAAACAAAATTGGTTGGAAGGAAAACAGATTTACAAGGACTTACAGAAGGAATAGCAAATATTAATAAATTACTAGAAAAAAGATTAAATCCCAACAAAGAAGAGCCAGAAGATAATGACCAACAATCATTATAAAATAATTTAGTATCAAAATAGACTTTTAGAGTATTCTAACAGTCTATTTTTTATGTTATAATACAACCATAAATTAAAATAAAGGAGAACATATGCAAGTAGAAAAGAATAAAGAATACATTGTAGATATAATAGATAATGGATTTCAAGGAGAAGGGATTGCCAAAATAGATGGACTTACAATTTTTATACCAAAAGCTATAAAAGGAGAAAAAATAAAGGTGTTAATCGTAAAAGTGTTAACATCACATGCTTTTGGTAAAATTATAGAAATAATCAATCCATCAGAAAATAGAGTAGAAAGTGATTGTACAACCTACAAAAGATGTGGTGGGTGTTCTTTAAGGCATGTAAAATATAAAGAGACATTAAAAATGAAACAAAATGCAGTTCAAAGCTTAGTAAATAAGAGTTTAAATAATAAAATTAAAGTAGAAGAAACATTAGGTATGGAACATCCATATCACTACAGGAATAAAGCACAATATCCTGTAGGATTAAATAAAGATGGAAAACCAGTAATTGGTGTATTTGCAAATAGAACTCATGAAATTATACCAATAGATACTTGTTTTATTCAAAATAAGCAAACAGAAGAAATTGCGAAATATATTTTTAAATTTTTAGTAGATAATAATGTTAGCTTTTATGATGAAAAAGCTCAAAAAGGTTTAGTTAGACACATTGTTACTAAAATTGGTATAAAAACAAATGAGATAATGTGTATTATTGTTATAAACGGAAGAGAAATACCTAATGAATCTAAAATGATATCAGAATTAACTAGCAAATTTAGTAGTATAAAGACTATCGTTAAAAATATAAATACCAAAAATACAAATGTTATATTAGGAAACGAAAATATCAATTTATATGGAGATGGATATATTACAGATAAGCTAGGAGATTATACTTTTAAAATATCTCCAATGTCATTTTACCAAGTAAATCCAATTCAAGCTGAAAGATTATATGAGCTTGGAGTTAAGTTAGCAGATATAACAAAGGAAGATGTTGTGTTCGATTTATACTGTGGAATTGGTACAATTTCATTATTTATGAGTAAATATGCCAAAAAAGTTTATGGAGTAGAAATTGTAGAAGAGGCAATTGTTGCTGCGAAAGAAAATGCAAAAATAAATAATGTAAATAATACAGAATTTATTGCTGGTGATGTAGAAAAAGTGTTAGATGACCTAGTAAATGTTAAGCAGATAATTCCTGATATTATTATGGTAGATCCACCAAGAAGAGGTCTAGATAATATAAGTATAGAAAACATAAAAAAAGTTTTACCTAAAAAACTAGTATATATTAGTTGTAATCCAGCTACATTGGTTAGAGACTTAGCAAAATTAGAAAATATATATGAAATAAAAAAGATTAAACCGGTTGATATGTTTCCTTTCACAAACGGAATAGAATGTGTTTCTGTTCTTGAATTAAAAAATAAGAAATAAATTTAATTAATAGAAATAATTGTATGTTTTCATGATAAAAGATAAAAAAGGGGTAATTTATGGAACTTATAAATATTGATTATAAAGAATTTAAAGCAGAAATATATCAAAAATATATAGAGATATTTCCAGAAGAAGAAAGAAAAACTTTAGAAGCAATGGAAAAAAACTATAACAAAAATATAACTAGATTTATAAAAATTGATGAAGAAAATGAATTAATAGGCTTTTTTATAATGAATTCTATAAAGAATAATAGATATATGCAATTGGATTACTTCGCAATTTTACCAGAATATCAAAATAAAGGATATGGAACTAAAGCAATTAAAGAATTGGAAAAAGTAGTTCAAAATTATGATGCTATATTTGTAGAGATTGAGAAATTAGGTTATGGAGCAAATACAGCAGAAAATGAAATAAGAGAAAAAAGAGCAAAATTTTATGAAAGATTAGAATTTAATAAATTAAATGTTGATTTAAAATGGTTTAATAGTCTGTTTTTATCTATATACTATTTAAAATTAAATAATAATCTAACATATGATGAAAAAGAAATTTTAAATAATATATTTGAAATATATTATAAAGTCCATGGCAAGAAAAAGGTTGACGAAAATTGTGAAATAATAAAGTGATTTTTCTTGACTAAAGTACGAAAAAAGGCCAATAATATAATCAGGGAGGATTTACAATGAATAATAAGTATAAGATCGTTTTTATAGATATAGATGGGACATTAGTTAATGATGAAAAAATAGTGCCAGAAGAAAATATAAAGATGATACAAACTTTAAAGAAGAATGGAATAGAAGTAGTATTAGCATCTGGCAGACCATATCATAGTATTGAAAAATACAGTACTCAGGTAGGAGCTATACCATACATTATTGGTTCTAATGGAGGTATTGTGGCAAATTTTGTGGAAGATAAGAAAATATTTAGCACCAATATAGAAAAAGAGAATGCATTAGAAATAGCTAAACTAATAAAAGAAAACAACATATATTTTACAGTTACTATTTCTGGCAATTTGCTTGTAGAAGATGAACAATTTAGCATGACAAGAGAAAATAGAAACGAACTTGTACTAGTGAATTCTTTGGAAGAATACTTAAAAACAAATGATGCACCAGTTATAAAATTCAGTCTTATGGATGATAAAAAAGAAAATCTTCAAAAAGTTAGAAAATTAGTATTAGATAGATTTAATATTGATGCAACAGAAGTTGATGAATTTATGATTCCTAAGAAATATAGAAAAGCAGAAAATAATTATAAGCTTCCATATGTAATGGATATTATGCCAAAAGGGATAAGCAAGGCGAAAGCTATAGAAGAACTATGCAAATATTTAGGTATAGAAATAGCTCAAACGGTTGTATTTGGTGATGGCTTAAATGACATAGAAATGTTTAATGTTGGAGGTTATAAAGTAGCAATGGGAAATGCTGCAGATCAAATAAAAGAATTAGCAGATGTAGTTACAAAAACAAACAACGAAGCTGGAGTAGCATATGAACTAAATAAAATCTTTGGTATAGAATAGATAATATAAGGGAGAAAATTAATGACTAATATTACATTTCCAGCTTTTAATATAAACTTAAGCATTTCTAGAACAGCATTTACAATTGGTGGTATACATATATACTGGTATGCTATTTTTATAGCTGTAGCTATTTTAATTGCAATATTAGCTTTAAAAAAGGATTGTAAAAAATACAATATAAAATACAATGATATATTAGAATTAATGATACTTATACTACCAATAGCAATTATATGTGCTAGATTATACTATGTCATTTTCAATATGCAATATTATTTAAATAATCCTAGTGAAATCATAAATATAAGAAATGGTGGACTTGCAATCTATGGCGGAATAATAGGTGGAGCCATAACTACTATTATATTTTGCAAAATTAAAAAAATAAAGATATTAGATATGTTTGATATGATAGTTCCATACGTAAGCTTAGGACAAGCAATTGGAAGATGGGGGAACTTTATTAATGGTGAAGCACATGGAACAACAACTAAAAGTATTTTTAGAATGGGAATCATAGAAGATGGTATATATATGGAAGTACATCCAACGTTTTTATATGAATCCATATGTACTTTAATTATATTTTTTATATTAATGTATCTTAGAAATCATAGAAAATATTCAGGACAATTAACTATTGTATACTTATTATTATATTCTGCAATTAGAACAATAATAGAAGGGCTAAGAACAGATAGTTTGATGGTTGGAAATATAAGAATATCACAATTAATTTCTATTATCATATTTATAGTAGTAATATTTATATTAATATATAATTATAAAAAGAGAAAGAAAATTAAGCTGTTAGAAGAAAAAAATAATTAACTTAAAAACTATTACGAATGAGTAATAGTTTTTTCTATTGCATATCATTTTTTTATATGATAATATAAACTTGAAAAAAGGGAGAATGTATGAAAAAGTTAGTAATATCAGGAAGTGCAAAATTTGAAAAAGAAATAAAAAAATGGGTAGAATATTTTAAAGAACATAATTATGATGTAATCAAATATCCAAGAAAAATAGATCAATCAAACGAATTAATATATAAAGATGTATATATTAATTTTTATAAAGCCTTAGAAGAAGCAGATTATTTATTTGTATTAAACGAAGAAAAAAATGGCATAAAAGGATATGTTGGTCCACAAGTTTATGCAGAAATGAGCTATATAATAGTACAAAATATATTACAGCATAAGAATAAAACTATTTGGATTTTAAATGAGCCATCCAAAGAAGTTGCAAGTTATAATGAGTTAAATAATTTTATAAATTTAGGATGGATAAAATTATTTAAACCAGAAGATTAATGTAATATGTGATCAAATATTAAAAGATTTTTTGTGTCAAATTATAATTCTTAGGCATATATCTCGAGTTATATATTTACAAAAGAGGAACTATTTAGTTCCTCTTTTATGTTAATATACCAAATTGCACCAAATTAGATAGGAGTGATTTTATGAAGTTAATATTAATAAGACATGGACAAACCCAGGGGAATATTTTAAATGAGCAAGGAATTAACCTATTTACAGGTGCACTAAATAACAGATGTACAGATTTAACCGAAAAAGGGATAGAAGCAGCTAAAAAATTAAAAGATAATCCAATTATTAAGGAGATTTCGAAGGTTTATTGTTCAGACTTAAAAAGAGCTATAGATACAGCCAGACTTGCAAAACCAGGTTATGAACTTCATATAGATAAACGTTTAAGAGAAAGAAGTTTAGGCGATTTTGAAGGAAAGTATCCAGAAGATTTAGAAGATCATGAAAACTATAAAAAATACTTTGCAGATGAAAATTATAAAAAATTTAGAAGGGATTTTATTCAAAAAGCTCCAAATGGAGAAAATTATACAGATGTAATAGAAAGAACAAAAGATTTTTTAGATTCATTAAAAATGGATGAAGACATAACAATAGGAATATTTTCGCATATGCATTGCATAAGATGTATTTTCTATAACTTACTTAAATTTGAGCCAAAGGAGAAAATTTTTAATTTAAAGATAGAAAATTGTGAACCTTATGTAATAGAAAGAATACAAGACAAAACATTTAAATTAACATCACATAATTTAGATGACTTATTTAATAAAATTTGTTGGTAAAGGAGTTTTTATGGAATATAGAAAGATCAGTTTAGAAGAATTAGATAAATTAAAGAATCTTTATGCTTATGAGAACTTTGAAGAATTTAAGAAGTTAATTATAAATGATATATCAAATGGAATAAAAAATATTTTTGTTATAGAGGAAAATAAAAATTTAATTGGAGAAATAACAGTAACATATAAGTCTGATTCACCAAATGAAACTATAAAAAATATAAGAGTATATTTGGGAGCATTTAGAATTCATAAAGCATATCAAAATAAAGGATTAGGACAAAGATTACTTAAATATGTGATAGAAGAAATAGAAAAAGAAGGTATAACAGAATTTACAGTTGGTGTTGAAGATGACAATGAAAATGCAAAGCATATATATGAGAAATTTGACTTTACAGAAATAATAGATAGAGGCGAAGAAACTGTAAAAGGAAGAACTTATCAATATAATTTGCTATTAAGAAAAAGCAACACTAAAAAACTGGAAAAATTAGTTAGAAAATTTGATTTGGGCAGTAAAATTATTAAGGCAACACAAATTCATGGTGGGCTATCTAATAGGATGTATAGAGTAGAGACAGACAAAGCTGAATATGCTATAAAAAAATTAAATAAAACATTAATGCAAAATAAAGAAGAATTCGGAAGAATTAATTTTGCAGAAAAAGTATCAAAAATAGCAGAAGAAAATGGAATATCTGTAGTAAGAGCATTGGAATTTGAAAATAAAATAATACATGAAATTGATGGGGATTATTACATGGCATTTAATTGGAATTATGGAAGTCATTTACAGCCAGAAGACGTAACAGATGAAATATGTAATACAATTGGAGAATTGTTAGCTAAAATTCATAATTTAGATTTTTCGAATATCAAAGCAGAAAAATCCAAAGAAATGCCAATAAGAACAATAGATTGGAATTCTTTGGTAAAGCTAGCGAAAGAGCAAAAGAAATATTATTACAAAGATTTAGTAGAAAATATAGAAATACTTTATGAAATAAATAAGAAGACGAATGAAGCTTTAGAATATGCAAAGAGTAATTTAATAATAAGTCATAGAGATTTAATAAAAAAGAATATCTTGTGGAATGAAAATAAACCGACAGTTATAGATTGGGAATCTAGTGGCTATGTAAATCCAACAGTAGAATTAGTTCAAGTATGCTGGAATTGGGCAAATGGAGATGTCGGAAAGTTCGAGTTTGAAAAGTTTGGAATAATTGTAAACAGTTATTTACAAAATGTAAAGAATTATAAAAAAGAAGATATGAAAAAACTTATATATGCTAATTTATGGGAAGCAATAGAATGGTTAGAATATAATTTAAAAAGGTCACTATGTATAGAAAGTACATATAGGAAAGAAGAAATAGAATTAGCAGAAGAACAAATAAATTATTTAAATTACGAAATAAGATATGCTATGACACAAATAGAACAAGTAGCTAATTCTTTAGAAATATAGGGATTTGGGGGACGATCCTAAAATCCCTATTAAGGTAAACTTATATGTTGAGTTTTAAATTTAATGTAGCAATACTATAAAAGGAGTCCTTATGATATCTGCAGTAATAAAAAATATGGAAGTAAAGGGAGTAATAAAATGGATATAGAAATTTTAAAAGAATATGTAAAAATTAAACATGAAGGACAAAAAAGAAAACAAGGAACACCATACTATTTGCATCCATTTGCGGTTGCAGATATATTAAAAGAAAAGGGATTTAATGATGATTACCAAGCTGCAGGATTATTACATGATACATTAGAAGATACAAATGCAACAAAAGAAGAAATCTTGAAATTGAGCAATAAAGGAGTTTTAGACACAGTAGTGTTACTAACAAAAGAAAAAGAATACAAAATGCAAGATTATTATAATAGAATAATAAATAATGATATGGCTAAAATGGTTAAATTAGCAGATAGATATCATAATCTAAGTGAAAGTACGATGACAAATATTTTATTTAAGAAGAAATACATAAAAGAGACAGAAGAGTGGTATCTAAAAATGGCTGAAGGGACATGTTTTGAAGAAGATATAAAACAAGCATTAGATAATTTAATAAAAAGTTTATAAATTTTGATGATATTTTGATATAAAAAATGGAGAAGTAATTATGAGAAAATTAAATGTAATAATAGTTTTTGATAACGAAGAAGATAAAATTTTAATGTGTAAAAGAACCAAAGAGCCATACAAGGGAAAGCTAAATTTAGTAGGTGGCAAAGTAGAAAAAGGCGAAGATGAATTACATGCTGCATATAGAGAATTAGAAGAAGAAACAGGAATTTCTAAAAATGACATTATATTAACTAGTTTGATGAATTTTAAGTATAAACTTCAAGACATGGAGTTAGAAGTTTATGTAGGAAAATTAAATAAAGAAGTAAAATTAGTAGAAGAAATAAACAAATTATTTTGGATAGATAAAAATAATAACTTCTTTGATGTTGAAAAATACGCAGGAGAAGGAAATATAGGACATATGTTAAAACATGTAGAGATATACAAAGATGAAGTTTTAAAATAGGAGAGAATGAAATTGTCGCGATTTTTCGTGGCACTTTTGTGCTGAGCGAAGCGACAGAATGGAGAAAATATGGAAGAATTAATTAATAATATTAAAGAAAATGTAAAGATAAATATAAATATAAATGGAAAAGATTATATTGTAAAAACTAAGACTTTATATGGTATCGAAGAAGATGAAGACGCTTATTATTATAAATGTATTCTAAATACAGGAGATACATTGGTTATAATTCCAGATGATGATTTGATATATATAGGTAAAGAAATTGAAAATTTAAAATTTAGAAGGCCAGAAGAAAGTGTTTTATTTTATAACGAAAATTTATTTGTTAAAGTTGGAGATGGAAATCAATTTATTAAAAATATAGAATTTGGCACGGGTATCGAAGAAAAATGCATTTTCGAAGACTTTGTAAGCCAAGATCAAATAATAAGTTTAGGCTACTTGCCAGATGAAGAAAGAAGAGCAGATATTTTAGCAGATATAATTGATATTAAAAATATAAAGGTTGTTAAGGAGTAACATATGTTTAAAAATAAAAAAGTTGTTATATTCGATTTAGACGGAACACTTATAGATTCTATGGGAATATGGAATAGGGCAGATGAAAGTTTAATTAAAAAATTTACTAATAAAACAGTAGAAGAATTTTTTAATGATAATAATATAAATGCAAAGGATATAGGACAATTAAGAGATAGGTTGCTTGCAGAATTTAAAAGTGAAGATATTTATGTACAATATTGTGCATGGTTAAAAGAAAGATTTAACACAAATATGCCAGCAGAAGAAATTTTAAAAGTAAGATGGGACTTTGCAAATGAATTATTACAAAAAGAAGTGGATTACAAGGAAGATGCAGATGTTTTACTAAAAAAATTAAAACAAAACGGATACACTTTAGCACTAGCTACAACAACGCCAAAAGCAAGACTAGATTTATATAGAAAAAAATTAAAGAAGGTAAATATTGATGAAATATTCTCTATTATTTTAACCAAAGAAGATGTTATACATAAAAAGCCAGATCCAGAAATATATAAAAAGATAATAGAAAAATTAGATATTAAACCAGAGGAATGCATAGTTATAGAAGATGCATTAATTGGCATACAATCAGCTAAAAATGCAGGCCTAGAAGTTATTAATATGTATGACAAATATGCAGATGCAGATAGAGAAGAAATATACAAACTAGCTGATTATAAAGTACAAAATTATAGGGAATTAATAAATATATTAGATAGATAGGGATTATGTAGCACAAAAATAAACACGAAAGGAGAAAAAATTATGTTCAAACTAGTTTCACCAACACTAGAATACAAAGAAAAAGCAATAGATTTTATAAACGAATTTTATGAGTATAAATCAGATATAAACGGAGTAGGAGGCTTATACAGATATTTAGATGATTATGAAGGTTGGCTAGAAAAACTAGAAAATGATAAAAAACAACCTGTAACAGAGGAAAGAGTACCAGCAGAAACTTTCTTCTTGGTAAGGGAAGAAGATGATAAAATAGTTGGAATGATTAATATTCGTCTAGCTTTAAATGAAAAATTTAAAAAAATAAATGGTAATATAGGATATAGTATAAGGCCAACAGAAAGAGGAAAGGGATATAATAATATAAATCTATATTTAGGACTAAAAAAATGTAAAGAATATGGAATAAAAGATGTTTTATTAACTGTAGATAAAGACAACCTTCCTTCTAAAAAAACAATTCTAAGATTTAGTCCAAGATATGAAAGTGAATATTTTGATGAAGATAATCATAATTGTATAATTCAATTATATTGGATAAATGTAGAAGATGGAATTAAATTATGGGAGAAATCATTAGAAGAGGAAGAAAGATAAAAAGAGATAGTCTTAAAAAATATAAATAGAGCAATTCAGTAAAAACTTCTAATTTATATACAATAGAAAAAGGAGTAGATAATATGATAGACTTACATATGCATACAGTTTATTCGGATGGAGATAAAACTGTTGAAGAAATATTAAAACAATGTGAAGAAAAACATTTAGAATATATATCAATTACAGATCATAATAATTGTATGCAGTACAAAGATGAAGCTTTTAGTAAAAATATTTTTTCGGGAAAAGTTATAAAAGGAGCAGAATTACAAGGTCATGTATTAAATAAAAATATTGAAGTATTAGCATATGATTATGATATTGATATTTTAAATACATGGATACAAAAACACTTTTCAGAAGAAAAAGCAAGAGAAAGACGAAATAACCAAAAGGAAAGATTTTATAAAATATGTGACAAGAATGGTTTAAGATATAATAGAGACAATATAGTTTTTTCTGAAAATCCTACAGCTTTTGTGGAACGTCCAATATATATGGAAATTATAAAATATAAAGACAATCGTAAAAAATTAGGTGAATATGCTAATAAATTTGGACTATTTTTTAGAAAGGAATTAACAAATTCAGAAAGTTCATATTATATGAACTATGAGTTAGATTATCCTTCTTATGAAGAAATAATAGATAATATTCACAATGCTGGTGGAAAAGCATTTTTAGCACATCCATTTGAATACAAGTTTGAAAACACAATACAATTTATAGATGAAATAAGGAAAATAAGAGAATTAGACGGAATAGAATGTTATCATCCATCAGCAGAAGAAGAAAATAGAATAAATATTTTAAAGAAATATGCCAATAAAAATAATTTATATATTAGTGGTGGAAGTGATTATCACGGGGAACCAAAACCAGATATAGAAATAGGTATAGGAAGAGGAAGTTTACAAATTACTAAAGATATTATAGAGCAATGGCATAGAGATTAATAAGGACCAATCGGGATTTAGGGACGTTCCTATAATCCCGATAAAAGATAAATGTTTTTTTTAAGGAGAGAAAATGTTTAATTTAAAAGGAAATATATGCATTTTAGGAGATAGTATTGTCTATGGTGCGTGGGATGAAGAAAAACACGGATATGTAAATAGATTAAGGGAAGATTTAAAAGAAAATAATCAAGTAGAAAATATATATGGTCTTGGAATTCCTGGGGAGACAACAGCAGGACTATTAAAAAGAGTTGATACAGAATTAAAAATTAGAAGAGTTAAAAATAAAAAAAGTTGAAATGCTAGGTGAAGAGACTAGATTATGTGTAGAAGAAATTTTAGATTTATTATTTTAAGGAGAATATTATTAGTCCATATAAAAGAGCATATCAAACTGCCAATATATTAAATAGGAAGTTAAATGTAGATGTAGAAGTAATAGATAATATAAGAGAATGCAATTCTTATGGAATTTTATCTGGAGTAAATAAGGAAAAAGCTAAAAAAATATTTAGTTATGTTTTCGATATGCCAAAATATAAAAATACGGGTTACTATTTAGGTACAAGTTTTTTGGGTGGAGAAGATATAAATGAATTTGACAAACGTGTAAAAGAGGGCATAACAGAGATTATAAGTAAAAGTAAAGAATTAAATACTATAACTATTGTAACACATGGTGGTGTATATAGAAGTATTTATAAAAATATTCTTAAAGTAGATAAGAAACTAGATCAAATGGATGATTTAGTTACTACAGAGCTTAAATACAATGATGGCAAGTTTGAGATTATAAATAAAAAAGGAATATTATTTGGTGAAACAATATAAAATAAAAAACAATTTTTAAACCGAACTTTGGTTAGTATACTAAAGTCCGGTTTTTATATATGCTACCAATAAAAAAGTATAGTTTAATAAAAAATATTTACTTTAAAAAAATATGGTGGTAAAATATAATTCCTACAGAAAAAGCTGATAAATTCTGTAAAATAATTTTTATGGAGGAGGATAGTAGTTACTTACGTTATAATTTTCAGCAGAAAGGGAGCATAAATATGGCGATGTCTAAAGGAAGAAGACGGAGGAGAAAGTCTATAAGATTCGGACGGGTTGTAGGAGGAATTATTGCATTATTAGCAATAACATTATTATTTTCGCCACTGTCAATGGAAGATAAAACTATCGAAGTTGAAGTTGGAACAGAATTTAATGATGAACCTACAATAAAATACCTTGGTTTTAACGTTTCTAAAGATGTAAAAATTACTGGTAATGTTGATACCTCTAAAGTAGGCGAATATAAAATAACCTACAAATGGGGATTAAAATCTGCTACAAGAACTATAAATGTAGTAGATACTACTGCACCAGTTATTGATATGCAGGGTGGTAGCACACTGTATGTTGAAGATTTTAATAATCTGGAAAGTCTAGACCCAGGAGTTATAGTAACTGACAACTATGATGAAGATGTTAAAGCAAAACGCGAAAGACATAAGATTAGTGATTCTGAATATGAATTCGTGTATACTGCAACAGATTCATCAGGAAACATTGCTATAGCAAAACGAAGGATTTTGAAAGCAACAGGAGTAATATATTTAACATTTGATGATGGACCATCAGATGTTACTCCAGAAATTCTGGATATTCTTAAAGAGAATGATGTAAAAGCGACATTTTTTATTGTAGATTATTCAGAAGAAGATAAGAGTAAGATTCAAAGAATTATAAATGAAGGTCATACTCTTGGATTACATGGGTTATCTCATGATTATGCTAAGATTTATTCGTCAGTAGATGCGATTACAGAGAATTTTATTGGATTGAAGGAAGAAATATTGAATGATTTCGATTATAATGCAATATACATAAGATTCCCTGGAGGAGCATCTAATACCATCAGCAAAAATTATTGCGAAGGAATAATGACAGAGGCAACTAATAAAGTAGAGCAAGAAGGCTTTACATATTACGATTGGAATGTCGATGTAGATGATGCTGGGAGTGCAAGAACAGCAGATAAAATTTACAACAATTTTGTAGCAGGAATTGCACCAAAGCGCGAAAATGTTGTACTAATGCATGATGGATATGGACATCAACCAACAGCAAATGCTCTGCAGGGAATTATAGACTATGCCAAAGAGAATGGATATGTGTTTTCAGCAATTACTGAGGATACTATTCCGGTCCAGCATGGTGTGAATAACTGAAGAGCTAAACAAAAGAAACATGATAATGCGATTATTGTGTTTCTTTTGCTATATTGACATGTAGACGAAGCTAAAAAAGATTATTGCATTTCTGATTAACTTGTGATAAAACACAACTATGGAGGAAAAAATGAATAATTTTAATGAAGATATGCTTACTGGCAAGACTAAAGAGGCCATAGATATTTTGGGTAGAAAATGGAAATATGAATGTATGAGCTGTGCTATTGCAAAAGGTGAATTAGAGCTTCCTGGAGGACTAATATATGAAGATGAATATATTACTGTTGGAGCAGATACAGAAATTCCATTGAATGGTTTTATTATAATTGCAACTAAACGTCATGTTAATTCTATTGCAGATTTAAATACAATAGAAAGACATGAATTGATAGATTATATTGCAAGGATAATAGAGGCATTAAGAGAACTTAATATAGTTCATGAAGTAACGATAGTGCAAGAAGAAAGGTCAAAACATTTACATGTATGGATTTTTCCATGTCATAAAAAATATAAGGAAATGTTTGGAAAAGGCGTAGGAGCAATTAAAGATATATGCAAATACGCAAAAAGTAACGCAAGTGATGAAGACATACAGCAATGTTTAAACACTGTACAAAAATTAAAAGAATATTTTAAGGAGGTATAAGGAATGAGAGAGTTGATGCAAGAAATTTCTAAGTATATTGGAAATGAGGTATATGGAATAGAGAATGAAATAGCTTATGTAGAGGACAAGGTGTTACCTCTATATGATACTAATATTGGAGGTCATGGCAGAGAGCATATAGTAACAGTAATACTAAGAGCTTTTGAAATAATGTCAGAGTTTAAATTGAAATTGAATCCAAAGATTGTTCTAATAACTGCTGCTTATCATGATATTGGATACAAAAAAGATCCAGACAATCATGAGCAAGTTTCAAGCGAGATGTTCTTGGCAGATAAGGAAATCCAAAAATTCCTTGAGCCAGAAGAAGTTCAAATTACTGCAGAAGCAATCGTTGACCATAGAGCAAGCCTAGAATACGAGGCAAGAAGCGAATATGGTAAGTTGGTATCTTCTGCTGATAGAGAAACTTCTGTAGAGAATATGTTAAAACGTTCTTTCTTATACCAAGCAGATAAGCACGCTGACGAAAATCCATCAGTAGAACAGATTATCGAATATTCTTTTAAAAAATTGACTAAGAAGTTTGGTAAAGATGGATATGCGAAAATGTATTATCCAGACAAAAAGTATACTGATTATTTATCAGAGATGCAAGATTTACTTGATAATAAGCAAAAATTCATCGAAAGAGAAATGAAGTTTGTGCCTTTATTAAATAAGTAAAAATTAAAAATGGGATCACAATAGGTTTAACTATTTGTGGTCCCATTTTTGCCAGAATTATGAACAAGTTAGAACGAAAAGTACATATCATAAAGAGAAAAAATTCTTTGTATCTCTTCTTCTGTAACATTTGCTCTATTAGTGCGTTTATTTAGCAGTAAAACTAATCTGCTAAAATACTCATCATAATCTGGACGAGGTGTTTCTAATTGAGACGAAAGTTCAGAAGAATAATCATCACATACGAACTCAAGTGGCAAGTAATTAAGTGATGGCTGTCTTCTATAAACTTTAAAGAAATCAACGAGTTTCACAAGTTCCGGTAAAATTTTCACGAAATTATCGCATTTTTTCATGTAATTTTCATCCGGACATCTTGGAACAAAGTCTTTTCTGAAAACCTCACGTTCATATCTTTCTTCTGCAGTCAATCTGTATTCCAAAGGATGAGTTATGACCGCATATAAACCAATTTGATATGATTTTGGAATATCTGCAATCATTTTCTCTGCCTTTTCAACTCGATTGATTGATGCAGAAAAGATAACACTATAACCTTGCTTAAGAGCAAGATTTAAAAGCTCATCCCGAATATCTTTAGCAAAGCTTGTTGTAAGGTCTGCCGAGATTGTCCAATAATCGGACAAAATTTCTTTGATATCAGGGTGATAAACCCTAAACTCGTCAATATCAAGGGTAATAAATTCCTGCTCTGGAAAATCGCATTCAATTTTGACTTCCAACCCTGTTTTTCCAGCACCGGATGGACCGGTTGCAAAAACAAAAACAGGATTATTGCTTGCCTTGACATTAGCAAAAACTGAGTCTTTTATTTTTGCAAAAGCATTCCGAAATTCTGAACTTCGTGCTCCTTTCTTAGAAACGTCATATTTCTGGAATAAAAATTCTTTATCCATAATTCAGCCCTCCTTATTAAGATAAATTAATTATAAGTCAAACCACAAATTATGTCAACGAACACGTTGCAAACTAGATACTTTTAAGGTATAATGTATTATCTAAAGAGATAGGAGGAAATATATGAAGATAGATTTACATATGCATACAACAGCTTCAGATGGAGAATATTCACCAACAGAAGTTGTAAAAATGGTAAAAGAAAAGGGAATAGAGTTATTTGCAATAACAGATCATGATACTACAAGTGGTATAGATGAGGCGTTAGAAGAAGCAAATAGACAGGGTTTACGTTTAATTCCAGGAATTGAATTTTCAGCTAAAGATAATGAAGCTAAAAAAGTACACATACTAGGATATAATTTGGACTATAGAAATCCTGACTTTATTGCTATATATAAAAGTTATACTGATGATAGAACTAGAAGAAATAATGAATTTATACAAAAATTTAATGAATTAGGAATTAATATAACATTAGAAGATGTAAAAAAATATGCTAAAAATGTAAATATACGTAAGCCAGAATTTGCAAAAGCATTGCTAGAGAAGGGATATATTACAGATGAAGAAGAAGCATATACAAAATATTTAAACCAAGAACCATTTAAGAGTATAAAAAGAGAAAAAGGTGAAATGACTCCTAAAGAAGTAATTGCAACAATTAAGAAATTCGGTGGAACAGCAGTATTAGCACATCCATACACATTAGAATTAGAGGGAGAAAATCTAATAAAAAAAATAGAAGAATTTATCAGTTATGGACTTGAGGGAATGGAATGTTTTCATTCTAGACAAACTAAAGAGCAAATGGTAGAATATGAAAAAATTGCAAATAGTTATAATCTAATAATAACTGTAGGTAGTGATTTTCATGGGCCAAACGTTCATCCAAATATCGAGATAGGAACAGGTAAAAATAATAATATTGTAGATGCAAGAATAAAAAATATAGAAAAAATAATCGGATAAAACTTATATATTTATTTATATAAGTTTTTTCTTTTGTTATAAACGAGTAATATCTAATCTAATTGATATTTAATGATGCATGTTGTATAATTAGGCTACAAAAGGAGAAATATGATGTTTAATGAAATAATAGAATCAAATAAGTATGTAATAGAAAATGCAAAATATATTCAAATAAATAAGGATGAAATAAAAAAGTTTACAAATGGAATACAAGAAGTAAATATAAAAAATTGGTTGTACAATTCTCCATATAATTTATTAGATGAAAATGTAGAGACAATAATAACTTTTTTACTATATTTTGAGGCAATAGATTTTTCTTTTTGGGGAAGTCCAAAATGGCAAATAGAAACAAGTAACGGAAAAGAAGATGGCTCTATGGCACTTATGTATGCAATGCTAAGATATATAAGAGAAAATAAAACATTTGATAATTTAACAAAAGAAAACTTTAAAGAATATCTAAAAGGTAATGTAGAGATTCCGCTTTTTGAAGAAAGATTTAAAATTATAAAAAATGTTAATAAAGTTGTAAACGAAAGATTCGGTGGAGATTTTTACAATGCAATATATAACCTAACAAACGATGAGGAATTATTTAAATTTATAATAGATAATTTTGAAGACTTTAAAGATATAAGGACATATGAAGGTAAAACAATATATTTTTATAAATTGGCACAATTATTAACATCAGATATTTTGCATATAAGGGAAAAGAAAGAAAATATAAAAGTAGACTATTCACACTTAGTAGGATGTAGTGATTATAAAATACCACAGGGATTACGAGCACTAAATTTAGTAAAATATAATGAAGAACTGGCAAATATAGTTGATAATAAAATAGAAATAAAAGAAAACTCAAAATATGAAGTAGAAATTCGAGCAACAGTTATATATGTAATAGATGAAATAAAAAGATTATTAAATAACAAAGTAAATGCAATAGAATTAAATGATTATATTTGGCTTATGTCAAAGAATAAGGAATTACCAAAAAGACCATATCATTTAACAAGAACTACAAATTATTAATCAAAATTTAAGTAGGAATTTTGGTAGGGATTTGGGGACGTTCCTTAAATCCCTGTAAATATATTAATTAGGAAGTAGATGAAAATGAAAGTTTTATCGTTAATGGAACCATGGGGAAGCTTAATTAAAGAACAAGTAAAATATATCGAAACAAGAAGTTGGAAAACAAACTATAGGGGCGAGTTATACATTCATACTAGTTTAAAAAAGATTCCGAAAAATGACGAAAGAATACGAGAACTGGTTAATTTATTAAAAGATAAAGATATAAAATATGGATATATAATTGCAAAATGTAATTTAGTAGATTGTATTTATATGGATGAAGAATTTATAAATAAAATAAAAACAGAAAATCCAACAGAATATAAATGTGGTGAATATGCTCTTGGTAGATATGCGTGGGTATTAAAAGATATAAGAAAAATAGAACCAATACAAGCAAAAGGTCATTTAGGAATATGGAATTACTAAACAGGCAAATTAAATTAAAGATATTAGATTAAATATTAAAAAAGGGAAAAAAGGAACGTCCCCAAATCTCGAAGGAATGTTTCCATATCCCGAAGGAGGAACAAATGGAAGTATTATTTGCAACAAATAATCCAGCTAAAGTAAAAATATATGCTAATAAATTAGAAGAAAATGGAATAGAATTAAAAACATTATCAGACTTAAATATAGCAGATTCTGTAGAAGAAAACGGAAAAAATTCCATAGAAAATGCTATTATAAAAGCCAAAGGATATTATGAATTTACAAAAGTACCAACAATTGGAATGGATAATAGCCTTTTTATAGAGGATATAGATGAAGTAGATCAACCAGGAACTCATGTAAGAAGAGTACATGGAAAACGATTATCAGATGAAGAAATGATAGAATACTATACTGGGTTAGTAAAAAAATATGGTAAGAATTTAAAAGCTAAATGGGTTTATGGAATGGCAATATATGATGGAAAAGATGTGAAAACTTTTACATGGTCAAAGGGGGATTTTTATTTTGTAGGCAAGCCATCACCAATTTTAAATGAGGGATATCCTTTAGATTCTATAAGCATATTGCCAGATACGGGCAAATATTTTGTGGATTTAACTAGAGAAGAAAAAGATGAATACAAAAATAAAGATGCAAAAGATGATGATGTAATAAAATTTATTCTATCAAGTTTGAACTTAGGGGATGGTCCTAAAAGTTCAAAAAGGTAACATAAAAAATGAACTTTAAGCTCCATTACTAAAGTTCAAAAATTGGAGGAATAATGAGAATACCGAATGAATTAGAAGAAAAAATAGAAAAGGAAATAAAGAATATAAGTCTAACAGAATTAAGAGATACTGCAAGAATTTTAAGTGATAGATATATGAATGCTAAAAGAACAGGACAAAGTTTATTGAATAAAAATTTAGAGGTTCTGGCTTATTCTATTATTAGGATGCCTGCTACTTTTGGGGCAATAAATAAAGCACTAGAAGAAACTTTAGATATATATAATCCTACTATAAAAACAGTATTAGATATAGGTTCAGGAACTGGAGCGGGTGAATGGGCTGTACTTAGCAATATAAATGTAGAAGAAATCATTTGTATAGAGCGTGAAAAAGAAATGGAGAATATGGCTAAAAAATTATTGCAAGGTCATAACAATATAAATTGGAAAAATCAAGATATAGTTCATAGCAATATTACTGATAAAGCGGATTTAGTAATAACTTCTTATATGATAAATGAGCTTCAAGAAGCAAGTAAAGAAAAAGTAATAAAGGATATCTTAGAAACTTTTAATAAGTTAGCTATATTTATAGAACCAGGAACTCCTGAAGGGTTTAACAATATAAGAAGAGTACAAAGATTAGCGCTAGAAAGCAACTTGAATATAATAGCACCATGTACTTGTCAAGCAGAATGTAATTTGCCAGCAGATGATTGGTGCCATTCTATTGTTAGAGTAGAACGAAGTAAAGTTCATAAATTTGTAAAAGATGCAGATGTACCATATGAAGACGAAAAATTTTCTTATATAGCAATTTCGAGAGAGAAAATAGATAATAGTGGTGCTAGAATATTAAGACATCCTAACATTTCTAGTGGCTTTATAAAAGTTAAATTATGCAACAATGGAAATATAGAAGAGAAAACAATAACAAAGAAAGAAAAAGATTTATTTAAGCGAGTAAAAAAATTAAAGTGTGGGGATTTGATATGATTAATTTAGAATTATATAAAATATTTGTTTTTGTGGCAAAAGAAGGAAATATAACTAAAGCAAGTGAAAAACTAAATATATCTCAACCAGCAGTAACAAAGCATATAAAGAATTTGGAAGAACAATTAGGTGTTACTTTATTTAAAAGAAACAAATATGGGATGGAGCTAACAGATAAAGGTAGAGAATTATTTAGTGAGGTAGAAGAGCCTATAATAAAAATATATAATGCCGAAAGAAAATTTACTAGTATTAGAAATATACGTTTAGGTTCACATGTTACAATGCTTAGTAGAATGTTTGGAAAATGTATTGCAGAATATTATAAGCTAAATCCAACTAGTCAAATAGAAGTAACGAATGAAACATTTAATGATATGTTAAATATGCTAGAAAATCAAAAACAGGACATTGTACTTTCTAAAAAGGTCGATGAAAGTGTATATAATACAAACAAGATTGAATTTATTAAATTAGGCTTATTGCATGATATATTTGTAATTAATACGAATTCAAAATATAAAGATAAGGTTTTTAATAAAGAGAAGTTATCAAAAGAGAAGATATATACTCCAAAGAGAACATCAATTACCACTATAAATTTAATGAAAGAATTAAACCTAACAGATGGTATGGAAAATATTAAAAATATTACATATACAACAATGCTTGGAATTCTAAAAACTGAAGATAGTATTGGACTAATAACAAAAGAATACATAAAAGATGAATTAAAAGAAAATAAATTAGCCATCTTAAATACAGATTTTGAGTTTGAACCAATGGAATTTGGAATATATATAAATAAAGAAAATAAGTTTAAAGAATTAAAAGATTTAATTAAAATAATGAAAAATGAGTTTTTGCAGGTATAACAGTTGGTTATATCTGCATTACTTATTTGTATTTTACATAATTTATATTGTGAATTAAAATATTAATTGTAATATAAAGTAGTTTTCATGATAAAATTAGGAGGAAAAAAGATGGAAACAGCTAAAGTAGAAAAAATTTTGAATGTGCCAACTGTCAGATTCAAAGAACTTTTAAACAATCCGGAACTATTAGAAGGAAAAGAGGGGTTTTGGTTTTTAAACCCATATGCTTTTCCGAATCCTGCAGGACCGGTTTTGCGGAAGATAAGACTTGATAAGGACAAACACTGGGTTATCTCAGACATTGACACAGGAGATGATTTCGAAGAGTTTTATGATAAGCATTTTAAAGATGCAGAGCTATTTATGCATTCGCATTTTGTATGGATGCTTGAAGGGGACTCTATCAAGGGTCATTTGTATTAAAAGCGAAAAACGGTATTGGACACAATACCGTTTTTTGCAATTAAAAAATAAAATGATATAATCTAATAAATAGAATTAAAGGAGAAAAAATTATGGGAAAAATAATAAAAGTAAGAGAAGTAGGAGATCCAGTACTTAATAAAATATCAGAAGAAGTTGATATAACGAATATAAATAATGATATATTAGACATTATAGATGATTTAAAAGCAACTCTTGAAGATGGAGTAGGATTAGGTATTGCTGCACCACAAATTGGAATTAGTAAAAGAATTATAGTAGTTGGAGCAAAAAAAGAGAATGTAAGATATAATGATGCAGAAGATATACCATTAACTGCTATGATAAATCCAAAATGGGAGAAATCAGCAAATGATACTGATATACAATTTGAAGCCTGCTTAAGTGTACCTTCAATTGCTGGAAAAGTAGAAAGATTTAAAAAAATTAACTTACAATATTACAATGAGCAAGGAGAAAAAATAGAAAGGGAAATACATGGATTTTTTGCTAGACTAATTCAACATGAATGTGATCATTTAGATGGATTTACATTATTAAATAGAGTTACAGATAAAGCTGGGTTTGCAACAAAAGAAAATAGAAAGAAATATAATTTATAAAGAAAAAGACTTGAGCTAATCTAAATTTGAAAAAGTTACCATAATATGTTATAATTAGGGGTATATAAGGAGTGATATTTATGGGATTTTTAGATATATTTAGAAAGAAGACTCCAAAGGTAACACATTCTGATATGCCAGAACCTTATTATGCAAGCGAACATATTTTAAGAAACATAACAGATGACGGGAAGTTACAAATAGATTATATAGAAAAACTAGATTTTAAAAAAGATTATGATTCTACAAGATTAGTCTTAGAAACAATACCAGAAAATATAAATGGATATAGAGTTTATACTGGAAAAGTTAGTTGGTATAATCAAAAAGATGCAATAATGCTTGACGGTAATGATTCAAGACATATAGGTCTTACTGTAAGAATGGCAGTTGAACCAAATCTTTTAAGAACGAATGATGAATATGTTAGCTGGGTAATGAAAGGACTATTAAATAAAAATAGAGTACGCGCATATCATGAAAGAGGTTTAATAGATAATCCAGATGTACCATGTGGTAATTATGTTGGTGGAATAGAAGTTAAGGCAGATGGAAGTTTTAAAAAAGTATTTGATAATTTTACAGGAACCTATGTTCATAATATGCCTGCTGTACGTCAAGTAAGAGCACAGTATCAAGAAAGAAAAAGAATAGAAAAAGCAAAACAGGCACGAATAGAAGAATTAAATAAAGAATTACATGACTTAGATAGTCTTTATAGTGATGCAAGATTTTAAAGATATAAAATTTAAATATGGTCGCTGTTATTTTAAATAACAGCGGTTTTTATGCGCAATTAATTAAACTGACAATTTTTAATTAATAAATTCTTGTATAAAAAAATAAAATATGGTATAACTAGTTAGCGCAAAATGGAGGTAAAAAATGACAAATTTATTAATAAAATTATTCATAAAAGATAATGATGTTAGCAATTTAGGAACAAGAGGAAAGTATGGAATGCTTTCGAGTGCTACAGGAATAGTAGTTAATATTTTGCTTTCAATAGTAAAACTTGTTATAGGAGTAATTGCAAATTCAATTTCTATTATATCTGATGCGTTAAATAATATTACAGATGTTGGATCTTCAGTAGTAACAATGATAGGATTTAAAATATCGCAAAAGAAAATAGATAAAGATCATCCATGGGGACATGGTAGAATGGAATATATAACAGCATTTATAGTTGATATAATTATTTTAATGGTTGGGTTTGAATTATTAAAAAGTTCAATAGATAAGATAATACATCCAGAGCTTCCAGCTGTAAATAATGTTACAATTATAATATTAGTTATAGCAGTTCTTACGAAATTATGGCTATTTTTATTTTATAAAAAGATTGCAAAAATGATAGATTCTAATGCTATTAAAGGAAATGCATATGATAGTATTTCAGATTCTATATCAACATTAGTTGTTTTAATATCAGCAGTGGTTGCTAAATTATGTGGAGTATCAATAGATGGTTATGCAAGTTTAATCGTTTCTGTATTTATTCTATTTACAGGATATAAAGCAATTAAAGAAACAGTAGACTTATTATTGGGAATGAAACCAGATCCAGAGTTTATAAAAGATATAGAAGATGAAGCTAAAAAATATGAAATGATTTCTGGAATACATGATATTATGGTTCACGATTATGGGCCAGGAAGGAAAATTGTTTCTTTCCATGCAGAAGTTCCAGCAGATGGAGATATCTGCAAAGTTCATGATATAATTGATCAAATGGAACAAGATTTATTTGAAAAATTTAATTGTATTACAACAATACATATGGATCCAATAGTTGTTGATAATAAAGAAATAAATGATATGAGGGATTTTACAGAAAAAATAGTAAAAGAATTAAATTCAGAATTTTCTATACATGATTTTAGAATGACAGATGGAGGAAAAAGAGTGAATTTAATTTTTGATTTGGTAGTTCCAAGAGATAAAGAATATGATAAAGAAGAAATTATAAAAAATGTTCAACAAAAAATTCATGAAAAAGATAAAAAATACTTTGCAGTCATAAAAGTTGAAACATCATATATTTAGAACAAAAAGCAGCTTAAAAGTATGTACTTTATAGCTGTTTTTTTAGTACTATATTGTAAAGATTTGTCAAAAAGTGGCAAAAATATTATGTATACAAGATTGACAATATATGATATAATCTAGTTGTTACTCCGTAAACTACAGAAAGCGATGTTTTATTAAAAGCTTTCTACCAAAGAATTGCGAGGAGGAGTGATTCTATGAAAAAGCGGGTGCCTTTAGCAATGATGGGATTATTAATAATATTTTGTATTTCATCAGTGTTATTTAATAGGCAAGCAAATTTAACTTATGGTGATGTAAAGGAGTTTTGCTATGAAGTACAGAAAGCAGGACATCCAATATCACCAGATCCGGAGACGATTAGGCAATATGACGTCAAAGCGGATCGATATGGAAATCTTATCTTAACTGTGACAGGAATCAAAGGGGAAGAAGTCATTTGCGAAATGACACCTGACTGCCAAATAATAGATAAGATTTCAGAAATAGATACTCTTAAATATTTGTATGCAGTAATAGCGTTAGCAAGTTTGCTAATATTTATTGCAGCAGTAAAAGAGTATACAAAAAGACGAATAGGGGCTTAGAGTCTCTATTCGCTTTTTGTTATTATATCAATAATAAGAACGTTTCATTTAATAGTTGCCAAATTAACACAAATGTGTTACAATATTTAGCGCACTAGAGGTAGGAAAGGAACAAATATATAATGAAGTTATTTCATGTAGATTTTGTTCTAGTGCATGATGCGAAAGGAGGACAAAGAATGAAGACATCATGGTATAGTGATAACGCATCAGTAGAAGAAATTGTGAAGGTGCTTAAACAGTATCCTTCATACAAAACGAGTTTTTTGGAGGACATAGTTTCACAGAAAGAGAAAATTTTTCTAAACAATCCAACAGAAGTAGATGGAAGTGAGGAGCTATTTGAAAGATTATATGAAATAGCAGAACTACCAAATCGAATTCTAAGTGGATATACGTATAGAAATATTTTTTATGTATTAAAAAAATCTAAAATCAAAAAAGAAGATTTGGTGGAGCTATATGAAAACTATATTGGTAGTGCAAGACCAATATGGGTGGTCGAAGAGTTCGATGGTCCAGCAATTGTCGCAAAACAGTATGGACCATATATGGTTATTTTCTTTAACGAAAAACCGAAGGGTTGCTAATCCTTCGGTTTTTCAAATTATATTAATACATATCATATGAAAAAGCTGTAACACCTTTATCATCATATATTGTTAATCTAAAATATTTTGAATATTCATCTTGATAAGTATAATTCCAATAGCCTAAGCTATCTGCACGATAAGAATCTTTTGGTTCACCATATGCATTTATTACATCTTGTAAAGAACTACCATTGTGGATACCTTTTGGTAATGTAAAAGATACTGGAGTTTCATCATCATCTACAAAAGCATTATCTACTTCAAAAGACCAGATATTACATTCTGTTATATCTTTAACAGAATTAGAATCATTTATAAATCCAATTCTTACAGTAGAATCAAAATTAGGATTTTCTAAATTAATTGTACCTGTAACTTTATTACCTGGATTCATAACATATCCATTTGCATATCCATAATCTGCTAAATCAAATGTCCATCCATCATTTTTTAAATCTGAATAAGGAAAATATAATTTATAAGCTTTGTTGTTTAATATAAACTCACAATCCTTCCAATCATCAGATATATTACCAGAAGCAACTGGTTGAGTGTTAGTTGTACTAGTAGTATCTGTACTTTCATTAGTAACCGAATTATTTTCCTTTGTTTCATTTTCAGCAACTACTTGAGAATTGGTATTAGCGACTGTTGCTGGATTTTCTTCTTTATTAGATTTCATCATAAAGAATATAACTGTTCCAAAAATAAGCATAAGTACTATTACAACAGCAAGAATTATAATAACTACTGTTGACACACTTATGGATTTTTTAGCATTATTTTCTGCCATACAAAGTCCCCCTTTAATAATATTTTTACAATATGATTCTATTTTAAAAATATTAATTAGTCAATAAGTATAAATATTACTTTTATATTACATTAAAAGGATGAAGTAAATTTAAAAATGCAAGAAAAATGAAGAGATTCTTTAAAATAATAAAAAACGATGGAATTATTAAAAATCAAATTTAAAAGAAAGCTAAAGTAGACAAAATTGAGTATTATTCGAATTTGGCAAAAAAAACCAATGCCAGTATAATATATACCAATGGTGCATTATTCTAGTCATACAAACTTTACGAGGGTGGGGCTAAAAATCCACTAAAGAGCACATCGTTGAAGTTTCTTAGCATTGCGCGAAATGCCAGTTTTGTGTGGTGCTAGGGAGTAAAGAAATTAGGGTATTATATAATGGCATATATGAAACTCCCTGATTTCGTGGAGGCTTAAATAAAGCAAAAATAAATATTAATGTAGGAATACAAAATCTATATTATATATTTATCAAGCAATATTTAAGTATAACCTATGTTGAGTGCCAAGACACAAAATACATAGTGTAGCTTGTCTTGAGTGAATATACTGGGATTAATACAAAAAGAATAAATTTGTTTGGCCAAATGAATTTATTTTATATTATGAAATTGTATTTGCAAAAAAGACTAGTAAAGAGTATTTGTATGTTAAGGAAAACTTCTAGAATGTTTGCTTTACATAAAAGCAAGGGAGTTTAAGGATTAAGGTACAGATTTAAGTGGTGATCTGGTGTCTATTGCAATATATAGATGTTCTTCTTAAACGGAAACGGTTCTAACAGTAATGTTAAGCGAAGGATAGAGAAATTCAACCAGACCTAAACTGTAAAATTTACTTAAGCTTTTACCATTAAAAATAATTAAAAAGGCAGAGCTATCTGCCTTATTTGATATTATTGTTATATTGCTGTATCAAAACAAGGAATTTTGTCAGCAATTTAATTTTATATAGAGAAAGGAGAAATGCATAAGTTTATTTATGCAAAAATAAAATGAAAGCTAAAAAAGACAACTCGGAAATTAAATGGTTTATAAAAGTATTTATAATGACTTTTATTTTATCTATGCTATTTTCGTACATATCAGCTAATGGAGTATCAAACTTTAGTTTATTACCAGCTGTTTTAATATTAGTATTAGTTATTTTAGTAGGTATATTTTTTGATATTGTAGGTGTTGCAGTAACTGTTGCAAATGAAAATGAATTTCATGCAAAAGCAACTAAAAAAGTAAAAGGTTCTAAAGCATCTATACAATTAATAAGAAATGCACCAAAAGTTGCAAATATTTGTGCAGACGTAATTGGAGATATTTGTGGTGTATTAAGTGGTGCCATAAGTGCATTAATTGCTGTAAAAATTACAGATCAATTCGGTATAAGATTTGATATACAATTTATGATAAGTGCATTAGTTTCTGCTTTAACAGTTGGGGGTAAAGCATTAGGAAAAGGAGTTGCAAATAAAAATGCAACTAAAATTGTACATACAGTTGGTATTGTGCTAAATAAATTAAAATTAAATAAATAGTCTTTGTGGGGGGGTAAAATTTACAATTTTGCCCTTTTGTTTTTTATATAAAATATGATATTCTTATTGCATAGGAGGGACAAAATGAAATTTTTACATTTGGCAGATTTACATTTGGGAAAGATATTACAAGAGCAATCTTTAATAGAAGACCAAGAATATATGTTAAAGCAAATTATAGGAACAATTGAAAGAGAAAATATAGAAACAGTCTTAATATCAGGAGATGTATACGATAGAAGTGTGCCACCTGCAGAAGCTGTTAACTTACTAGACAGCTTCTTAAGAACACTTATAAAAGAGCTAAAGATAAAAGTATTTATAATAGCTGGAAATCATGATTCAAAAGATAGGTTAGCATTTGGAAGCAAAATTTTCGAAGATGAAGGATTATATATAGAAAGCAAATATAATGGTAATTTAAGAAAAGTAGAGGTGCAGGACGAATATGGAAAATTGAATATATATATGTTGCCATTTGTAAAGCCAATAGAGGTAAAGCAATTTTTTAAGGAAGACCTAGAAAATAACTATAATACAGCGATAAATAAAATAATAGCAAAAGAAAAAATTAATGTAGGAGAAAGAAATATTATACTTGTTCATCAATTTGTAACTGCAGGAACTGTAGAACCAGAAAGAACAGAATCAGAAGTATTATCATTAGGTGGAATAGAGAATGTTGATGTATCTAATTTCGAATGCTTTGATTATGTTGCAATAGGTCATGTACATAGACCACAAAAAATAGGAAGAGATACTGCTAGGTATGCAGGTACAATGCTAAAATACTCATTTTCAGAGATTAACCACAAGAAAACTATTCCGGTTATAGAGATAAAAGAAAAAGGAAATATTAGCATAAATTTAATTGAATTAGAACCATTGCGTGATATGAGGGAAATAAAAGGACCGATAGAGGAACTGATAAAAAAGGAAAATTATGAATCTGGCAATTTAAATGATTATATTAAAGCTGTAATTACTAACGAAGAGCCTGTTTATGATGCTATTGGGCAAATACGAAGAATATATCCTAATACGTTAAAGCTAGAAATAAAAAATAGTAAAACAGCAGGTAGTACAGAACAACAAGCTTTAAATCTGGAAAATATAAAAAAGAAAAGTGAATTAGAATTATTTTGTGATTTTTATAAATCTCAAAATAATATAGATTTAGATGCAAATGAAACAGAAATTATTAATAATATAATTTCGGAGGTGAAACATGAAACCGATTAATTTAACAATTAGTGCTTTTGGTCCATATAAGGATAAAGTAGTAATAGATTTTACAAAATTAGGAGAAAATGGAATATTTTTAATAACTGGAGATACAGGTGCTGGTAAAACAAGTATTTTTGATGCAATTTCTTTTGCAATTTTTGGCGAAGTAAGTGGGTCAAACAGACCAATTCAGTCGATTAGAAGTGATTTTGCAGATTCTGACACAGAAACTTTTGTAGAATTAGAATTTATACACAAAAATAAAATATATAGAATTTTAAGAAATCCATCTTATGAAAAGCTTAAAAAGAAGGGAGAAGGTTTTACTAAAAAACCTGCTGATGCATCATTAGAATTTGATAATAATGTAGTAGCTGGAATAAAAAATGTAGATACTAAAATAGAAGAAATTTTAGGAATTAATGCTAAACAATTTAAACAGATAGCAATGCTTGCACAGGGAGAGTTTTTAAAAATATTGTTTGCAGAGAGTAAAGATAGAACAGAAATCTTTAGAAGAATTTTTGATACTAATATATATAATTTAATTTCAAAAAAATTAAAGGAAAAATTAAAAGAAAATGAAGACAATTTAAAAGAACTAAAAAATTCATTTATAACGAATACAGCCAATATTTTGTGGGACGAAGAAAGAAAAATAGATATCTCTGCAAAAGACTTAAATGAAGTAGATATCGAAAATGTTTTGCAAGACCTAAAAAAAGAATTAAAAAAGAATGAATTAGAAAATGCTAAAATAGAAGAGCAAATAATTAAAAAAGAGCAAAACATAAAATTGTTTGAAGAAAAAATAAATAAACAAGAAGAATTAAATAAAAAGATAGATAGTTATAATGAATTGTTGAAGAAGCAAACAGAATATAAGAACCAACAAAGCCAGCTAGAAGAGTTAAAAATTAAGATTGTTAAAAATCAAAAAATAAAAGAAGCGATAAAACCAACAGAAGATAAGGTAAAAAATCAAAAAGAAATAATAGTAAAATTAGAAAAAGATTTAGAAATTTTAAATGCAAATATTATAAAAGGACAAGAAAAAGAGAAAGAACACGAGAAGAAAATACAATCAGTTAATAAAATAGGAGAACTATATAAAGAATATAGTGAGTGCAAAAATGTAAAACAAGAGTTATTAGAAAAGGGTAATCGAATAAAAAAAATAGAAGAGTTAGAAAATAAAAAAATGGCTCAGCTAGAAACATATACTAAACTAGAAAATGAATATAAGGTAATGAATAATGACTATTTGGAAAAAGAAGATGAATTTTTTAAAGAGCAAGCTGGGATTATTGCAGAAAAGTTAGAGGATAATAAACCTTGTCCTGTATGTGGAAGTGTGGAACATCCTAAAATTGCCCAAAAAAGTTTAAGTGTACTTACTAAACAAGCATTAGACCAATTAAAGAAAAAATTAGAAGATAAGCAAAAAGAAAAACAGAAGCAACAAGAAGAGTGTATTAATACTAATTCACAAATAAATACTTTAATGCAAGAATTTAAAGAAAACTTGGGCAAAGAAGTTAAACTAGCAGACTTAAAAAGAACAGTAAGGGAAGAATTTGATAAAAATAAAGCGAAATTAACGACGGATGAACGAGAACTATCATCAGAATATATAAATATATCGAGAGAAAAGTTAGAACTAGATAGCTTTGATTATGAAAAATTTAAAGATCAGGTAATAGCTGGTATAAACCTAGAAAAAAACGTATTAGTAAAAGACAAAACTTTGCAAGAAGAAAAAAGTAAGCAATTAAGTGAAGGAAAAGCAAAATTAAAAGAATATACTGAAGATTATTTAAAAGGTCTATTAAATCTAGGATTTAAAACAGAAGAAGAATATAGAGAAGCATTAATTTCTGATAAAGAGATAGAAACATTACAACAACGTATAGATATTTTTAATACTAATGTAACAATAAATAATACAAAATTATTAGAGCTAGAAAAAGAAGTTACCGGAAAGCCAAAAATGGAATTAACAGATGAAGAATATAAGTTAAAAGTAGAAAAAGAAAGTTTGGAAGGAGAAAGAAAAACTCATATTCGAATTAAAGGAAAATTAGATAATAATACTAGAATATATAAATTGTTAACTGAAAATAGTAAAGAACTTAAGAAAAAAATAAAAGACTTTATTATATATGATGAATTAAGTAGAACAGCAAATGGAACTTTACCTGGTAAAAAAAGAATCGAATTTGAACAATATGTTCAAGCGACATATTTTGACATGGTGATAATAGAGGCAAATAAGAGATTGGAAAAAATGACAGAAAATAGATATCAACTAGTAAGAAAAGAAGAACCAGAAAAACTCTCAGATAAAGTAGGATTAGATTTAGAAGTAATAGATAATTATAATGGAAAAAGAAGAGATGTAAAATCATTGTCTGGAGGTGAAGCTTTTAAAGCTGCACTATCATTGGCATTAGGATTATCTGATGTAATTCAGAGTTATTCTGGAGGAGTTGTAATTGATACTTTATTTATAGATGAAGGATTTGGATCACTTGATACAGAATCTAGGGAACAAGCAATAAATACTTTAAGTTTATTAATTGATAATAATAAATTGATTGGAATAATAAGTCACGTTACCGAATTAAAAGAAAGAATAGATAAAAAGATAATAGTTACTAAAACAAATGATGGTAGCAAAATAGAAATAGAAGCATAGAGATTTAGGGATTTGGGGACGTTCCTTTTTTCCCTATTTTTGGGTATTTAATTTTAGAACTAAAACTAATTTATATCTTTTTGTAAGTAATCAATTTTTAAGGAATATCATTAATAAAGTTATGAACTTAAATTATAGTAATATCAAGTATTTTAAGGGGAATGTGAAAGTTTTGTAAAATTTAGCACTCTACTATTGACTTTGCTAAAATTGGATATATAATATAATTGTAAAAAGTTAAAAGACTTTTACATATGTGCTACCTAAGCAAAAGGGTGTCAACACATAAAATAAATAAGAAAGAGGAGACGATTATTATGATGATGATACCAAGAAGAAATGATTTTGATTTATTTGATGACATGTTTAGTGATCCATTTTTTACAGGCTCAGAAAGTAGGGTAATGAAAACTGATATCAAGGAGAAAAAGGACAAATATGTAATTGATATGGACTTACCAGGATACGAAAAAGAAGATATAAAAATTGAGATTCAAGATGGTTATTTAACAGTTCATGCTAAAGCAAATAAAGCAGAAACAGACAAAGAAGAAGGTAAGTATGTACGTAAAGAAAGATATTATGGTGAATGTTCTAGAAGCTTTTACGTTGGAGAAGATGTAACAGAAGAGGATATTAAAGCAAAATTCAAAAACGGAACATTAACACTAGAAGTAAATAAGAAAGATGAACCAAAACAACTTCCAGATAAAAAATATATTGATATCGAATAAGATTAAATTATAAACACCTAAGCTATTGTAGTTTAGGTGTATTTTTACTTATAAATATTTAAAAAGTAATAAAAACTAAGCTTAGAAAATTGAAATTATTGGTAAAAAGTAGTATAATTAATAAGTCGTACTATAGAAAAAATTAATGCCAGAATTTGGCAGAAAGGGGAATGAGAATGAAAAAGGAACTTGATGAATTAAAAGGAGTATTAAATATGATAAATCGGCTAAATGATACTTCTTATATTACAAAAGGGGTGAAAGAAGAATTAAAGAAAAACTTACGAGATGGATATGACAACCCTCCATTTGAATTACCAATGCATCTAGAAGATGTATATAAGGTAAAGATAGAAACGATAGAGGATGGAGCCTCTCTTTTGGAATCTGCAATATGGGTGGTAAGATTTTTCATGCTTTATTTTGATACAAATATTGTATTAAATACAAGGGAATTAACTGAAATATACTTGTCATTCAACTATAAAGAGAAGGGACCAGAAAAATTTATTACCGATATCGTTGATGCTTCAACCTCTAAAAGAGGTAGCTTTATTTATTCTACATTAAAATCTGATAATCTTTGGAAAGAAGTTGCAGATGCTGTACAGCATAAGCAATTAATAATTTTAAGGTTAAATACAGAATATACAGTGTTAGCTGGTTTAACAAAAGAAGAAGTAATTTTAATATCAAGAATAGGTAAAGAAAAGAATTCATACAAAATGATAGAAAAACAGCTTAACGCTGTTATAAGCATTTATAAGAGCAAGTTTTAATTGAGGGGGATACGCAAATGTATGAGGGACTTATACTTGTAAGCCAATACATAGTAGAATACAAATTTTTGATTCCAGAATCAAATAGATATTTTCCGTCATTTGAGGACATCGAGCAGGAACAAGAATTTTTTTCTTCAATAGCAAGCAAGTCAACAGGAAGCATTAAGCAGCTGTATAAAAATATAGCGACTGCCTTAAAATATGCTTCAGAAAACAATGTTGGGTTGCAAAAGCCAGTAAAATGTGAGGCTGATGGCTATGCAACTATGGTTCTTACTTTTCCAAATAGAATATGCTTAGATAAGTTTGAAGACAAATTTAAGCATATTTTGATTCATTAACTAAAAACCACAAGGGGATTTAATATTTAACACCCTTTGTGGTTTCCAATTTAAAGACTTTTTATGAAATTTTATTGAATAAACTAATTTGTTGTGATATTAATTATAATAGTATAAAAATAATAGAGATAAATTTTACAAAAGCAGAAAAGGAGAAGTTTATGTTATCAAAACCACAATATTTATATCAAGCAAAATTAATAATCGATTGTTTTCCAAAAAAAGACTATGATTCAATTCCAAAAGAAACTTTAAAATACATAGAAGATAATATGAAAGTTGACTCTAATATTGTAATTAATCCAGAAATTTCACTAGAAGAACAAGATATAAACCCACAGACATGGGAATTTTTACAAAAGATTGCAGATGATGTTAGTGATAGGGAATTTTATGAAGAGTATAAGAAAGATATTGCCCAATATCTTAATTTGGCTAATGAGCAAAATGAAGGATATAAGGCAAGAGTAGATAATATTAATTTGAACAAAGATGTTTCAAAATTGCAAAAAGAAAATCAAAAATTACCTAAAGCTAAAGAATTAATTTATGGATATCAAAAGGTAATTTCCAATAAGGATGAAGAAATAAAAAAATTAGAGCAAGAATGTAATTCATTAAAAGAAATGTTAAACAGAATTCCTAAATTTATAAGAATGTTATTTTTAAGAAATAAAAAAGTAAAACTTTTAGAGGAAAAAAATAGCAGATAGTGGAGGTAGCCATGAGTACAAAGGATAAGCAAAGATTATGGTTCTGTTCTGATTATGGAATAGAAAATAAAGCAATTATAAGAAGACTAGATGAAAATAATGAAAAATACTATATTGTAACACATGATAAAGAGAGTAAATGGAATAACATTACACCATTACTTCAAAGAAAGATAATGAGAGAATCATTAAAGGGAAACATTATATATGGTATTGGCTTAGATGGAACAATACCGAGAGCAAATATAGCAAATTTAGATACAGAACTTCAAGACAATGGAAATAATATATCTGCATTAGAACAAGCCACAGAAATACTAGGAATAAGGATGAGCTTAGATGAACACTTTATTGCTGCATATGCTAGTAATGGAATTACTGGAATACAAAGAACAGCTAAAAAACTAAAAATAAGTGAAAATGATGCAGAAAAAATTATTGAAAATATAATAATAAGAAATCATCAAGCAATAGGAGTTCCACTGGAACAAGAAGCTGAATTAGCAAGAAAAATTGATAATTTAATGCAGAAACCAAAAAGCGATTACGAGAGAACAGTTGCAATAGATACATTATTAAATAGAAATGATGATTTAGTAAGAAGTTAGAAGAAGGTGAGCAAATGGCAAAAAAAGATAAAAACGAACAGGAATATGTTATTACAGAAGAAGGTGTAGAACAAGCTGTAACTAGTGCATTAGAACAATATTCAGAAGGTGAAATAACCAAGAACGATAAAAAAACTAATTTCTTTACTCTAAAAATGTTTGGAAAAAATATAGGTGGAGCTATTCTAGGGAAAAATAGTAAAAAAGAGATAGAGGGAAAATACTTACACAATACAGAAGAAAACGTTCAAAATGTTACAAAACTTATATTAGATTCAGCCAAAAAACATAAAGGGATTGCAATTCCACCACCAATACCAGTTCCTGTTGAAACACAACAAAACGAGCAAGAACAAACAACTAATAAAGAACAACCTAAAAAAAGAAAAATTATACTTCCAATAGCTATGGCAACACTAATAGGAGGTGCTATAGGAGCAGCGATTGCTTCAAGAGCAGATACTATTATAGATAATAATAATATAACAATAGAATATGATTCTGCAGAAAATACACTTGATGCACTTGCAGACTTAGAACAAAGTTCTGATGATTTAATTGATGAAAATGCAATTTTAACCGATCTTATAAAAGGAACAAATTCGGATATTAGAGATGAAGCCGATAGAGTAGGTAAAACTTTTTCGGAAGATGAAAGAGTAGAGTCAGAAACAACTGCTATAAGTTACAGTGATGAAGTTAATGAGCTAAGAACACAAAGAGATAATGCAATAGTTAAATATTCTTTAATTAAAGAACCAACGAACGAAGATAAACTTGCATATACATTAGAGCAATTAGACATAAAAAGTAAGGCATTAAATTTTAAAAATGAAAAATTACAGATACTGCTTGATGCAAAAGATATACAAAGTGGACTAATACAAGAACATTCTGATGCTGGATACAGTAAAGAAGCTCATAGTAAAGAATTAAAAGGAAATGATGCTTTAGGACAAATCTTACAGGAAAGTGCACAAGATATGCAAGCTGATATTGCAAGGAATAATCAAATGTTAGCTCATTTTAAAAATTTAGATTTAACTAAGATACAAGACTTTGATGAATATTTTAATGCATATGCTACAGGAATACAAAGTACAGATATAGATAAATTAGAAGAATTTGAACAAGTATTTAATAACTATACAGAATATATAAAAAGCTATAAGGCAGATTTTAAAGCAGATGATTTCCAAAGGTATATGCCTACATATAGAGAGGGCATAGAAAAGGGAAAAAGTATAGATGAGATAAATAAACAATTTGATAAAGAAGTCAATCCAAATAAATTTTTTGATTTTTTTAGGGAGTGAGCTAAATGAGAAATCTTGAAACCGGTAAACACATAAAACTAAGTAATGGTGATGAATATTACATATGTAGAAATATGTTATCGAATAACGCAGAATATTTTTTATTGTTAAATTTATCAGGACAGTTAGTAAATAACAATACAGAAATGCTTTTGATGAAATATACTTATAATACAGAAGAATTTAATATAATTACAGAAGAACAAGAGATTAATAATGTTATCAAAAAAATGATAACATTATTATGAAGGAGAAAAATAAGTAAAATAAACAAAAAACTGCATCTGGCTTAAGCTAAATGCAGTTTTTGTTAGTTGCTTAATTTCCCGTCTTATGGCGGTTTAATTAGTACAGCGTAAAATTTATTCATTTACTACATAAATAATGTTAATTAACAGTTACAAAATTTCTCTTTAAGTTGAGCACAGTCTACAGAAAATAGATTTCCAATTTTATCTGGTTTTTCTTTACATTTAATTTCGTTCTTTTTTAAAAAAGCAACCTCCTCGCTATCTAGTCTTATATCGACTATTTTTGATTTTGCATTCATTACAAAGCAATATAAATGTTTACTGTACATATAGTCCTCCTTTTGTATAAAAATTTATATTATGTAGTAAATTAGATATAATAATTTTAAAAAAATTATATATTAATAAAAATGCAAAAGCTGTCGAAACTTGACAGCTTAAAAAATTTTTATACTATGGTACCACCATTTACATGAATTATTTGACCAGTAACATATCTAGAATCGTCACTTGCTAAATATAGATAAGCTGGGGCAAGTTCAAATGGTTGACCAGCTCGTTTTAATGGTGTGTCTGTACCAAAGATTTCAACTTCTTGTTCGTTAAAAGATGAAGGAATTAAAGGGGTCCAAATAGGGCCAGGTGCAACAGCATTAACTCGTATTTTTTGATCTGCAAGTGATAATGCAAGTGATTTTGTAAATACAGTAATTGCTCCTTTTGTAGAAGAGTAATCAATTAAATTCTTTTTACCCGCAAATGCAGTAATAGAAGTTGTGTTAATTATACTACTATGTGCATCTAAATGAGGGAGAACAGCCTTTGTTAAATAAAAAAATGTAAATATATTAGTTTCAAAAGTTGCTCTTAATTGTGCACTTGTAATGTCTAAAATACTATTTTGAGGAAATTGTACACCACAGTTATTCACTAAAATATTAATTTTCCCAAAATTTTTTATTGCAGTATCTACTATATAGGTAGAAAGCTTTTCATCACGCAAATCACCAGGAACAAGCACACATTTTCTACCATAATTTTCTATTAATTTTTTTGTGTAATTTGCATCTTCATTTTCGTTTAAATAACTAATTACTATATCTGCTCCTTCTTTAGCAAAAAGAAGGCTAATAGCACGTCCAATACCACTGTCTCCACCAGAAATTATCGCGACTTTATTTTCAAGTTTTTTACTAGGAACATAATTAGGATTTTCAAAAATAGGTTTTGGATTCATTTCATATTCCATTCCTGGTTGATATTTTTGTTGCTGAGCAGGAAAGGTAATTGGTGTCTTTAAATTTTCATCTTTAAACCCTAAATATGGAATTGTTGGGTAATTATCTATCATTTTATCATCTCCTTGTAAAATAGTATATGCGCATAGTAAAAAATTTATTAAAAATATGACTCTTTTTAGTTCTATTGTTTTTATATGATATTGTGTGTTATAATTTTCGAAGAAAAAGGAATATATAAGGAGGCAAATATGTTTAAATTACATTCAGAATATAAACCAACAGGTGACCAGCCTGGGGCAATTGAATATTTAAGTAATGGAATTAAACAAGGTAAGAAATTTCAGACATTATTAGGAGTTACCGGTTCTGGAAAAACATTTACAATGGCAAATATAATACAGAATGTACAAAAACCAACTTTGGTTTTAGCACATAATAAAACATTAGCGGGGCAATTATATTCAGAATTTAAAGAATTCTTTCCAGAAAATCATGTTGAGTATTTTGTTAGTTACTATGATTACTATCAGCCAGAAAGCTATATTCCAAGTTCTGATACATATATAGAAAAAGATGCATCTATAAATGATGAAATAGATAAATTACGCCATTCTGCAACAGCTAGTTTGTTCGAAAGCAAAGATGTAATAATTGTTTCGTCCGTATCTTGTATCTATGGTTTAGGTGACCCAATCGATTATGAAAATATGATTATATCTTTAAGACCAGGAATGCAGAAATCTAGAGATGAAGTATTAAAAAAGTTAGTAAAAATGCAGTATACAAGAAATGAATTGGATTTTAAAAGAGGAACTTTTAGAGCAAAAGGAGATATCGTAGAAATATACCCATCAGATCAGAGTGAAAGTGCAATTAGAGTAGAATTTTGGGGCGATGAAATAGAGAAAATTTCAGAAATTAATCCATTAACAGGTAAGGCGATAGGTACAAGAGCCCACGTAATGATTTTCCCAAATTCGCATTATGTCACAACTAAAGAGAAGATGGATAGAGCAATAGGAACTATTGAAGAGGAATTAGAAGAAAGAATTAAATTTTTTAAAGGTCAAGGTAAATTAATAGAAGCACAAAGAATAGAAGAAAGAACTAATTTTGATATAGAAATGATGAAAGAGACTGGATTTTGCCAAGGTATAGAAAACTATTCTAGACATATTAGTGGAAGAGAACCAGGAAGCCCACCATTTACATTATTTGATTATTTTCCCAAAGACTTCTTGCTATTAATTGATGAGTCACATGCTACGATTCCACAAGTAAGAGCAATGTATAATGGGGATAAAGCTAGAAAAGATTCTTTAGTAAATTATGGGTTTAGATTACCATCAGCATATGACAATAGACCATTAACATTTAAAGAATTTGAAGAGAGAATAAATCAAGTAGTATTTGTAAGTGCGACACCAGCAGAATATGAAAAAGAACATAGTAAAGATAATGTGGTAGAACAAATTATAAGACCAACAGGTTTACTTGATCCAAAAATAGAAGTAAAACCTATAGAGAATCAAATTGATGATTTAATAGAGCAAATAAGAGAAAGAACAGAAAGAAATGAAAGAGTATTGGTTACTACTTTAACTAAAAAGATGGCAGAAGATTTAACCGATTATTTAAAAAATGTAGACATAAAAGTAAATTATATGCATTCAGATATTAAAGCATTAGAGAGAATGGAAATAATAAGAAATCTTCGTTTAGGAGAATTTGATGTTTTAGTAGGAATAAATTTATTAAGAGAAGGATTAGATATTCCAGAAGTTTCACTAGTTGCAATTTTAGATGCGGATAAGGAGGGCTTTTTACGTTCGGAACGTTCACTTATTCAAACTATAGGACGTGCTGCTAGAAATACAAATGGAAAAGTAATAATGTATGCGGACGAATTAACCGAGTCTATGGAAAAAGCAATAAGTGAAACAAATAGAAGACGCGAGATTCAGATGAAATATAATGAAGAACATGGTATTACTCCACAGACGATAAATAAATCTGTTAGAGATACAATTAAAGCTACAGTATTGGAGGATGTATCATCAGAATACGATATAAAGAAAGATGAAAATATAGAGGAAATAATTACTAAACTAACAGATGAGATGCTCAAATGTGCTTCTAAAATGGAATTTGAAAAGGCTGCAGAATTAAGGGATAAAATTAAGGAATTGCAAGATTTAGTATAACGATTGACATTTAATTTTAATAAATATAAAATAATATTATAAAAATGTTTGTCAAATAAAAGGGGATAATTTAATGTTTGGATTCAAAAGAAAAAAAGAAGAAGATACAATGGCGTTAGTGCTTAAAAAAAAGAATATATTTTCTAAAATTGCTTCACTCTTTAGAAAAAATAAGCAAGAGGAATTAGGTGAATATTATTCTAATCAGGTGTTTTATTCAAGGCATTCCGATGTTATTAATGCTATAAACAATGCTGGAGAAGAAGTGTTTTATGGAACTGTAAGTATGAATGGTTTAGATATGTATAGCTTTCAAAAGATTAAGGAATTAGGATTAATAAAAGATGGAAATGGGCAAACTACTAAATTAATTGTTGCAGATTTAAATCAAAGTTATAATCAGGAAGGATTAGAACCTCAGAATTTAAGAAAAATATGTTTCGAGATACCAACTTATTATTCATTAGAGGAGTTTTTATCTAATGATGGATTGTATCAATTAGTTCAATCTGGAAGAGTGGACTTAAATCGTTTAAATTATTATGAAGTAACACCAGTAGGAAAAGCTGATATGTCAACAGACAGTATTATGCAAACATATGTGGCTATAGGAAATAATAGTCCAGAAGCACTAGCTTATGCAGATAAAAAACTTACCAAAGATTGGGTAGAACAAATTAATAGAGATAGAAAAGAACAAGTTAAATTAAGAAAACAAGCTAATAAGAAAATGGTTGATGAGATGTATGAACAAGCCCTTATAGACGAAGAGAATTTTGAAAAACGAGAAAAGCAAGAACAAGAAAACAGAATAAATGATAATAACATTCGTGTTGCACCAGGTAAAGATTCTATCTATTTTACAGATCCAGACACAGGAAAAATTATATATTTGGATGGAATTGTTAAGGTAAAAACGATTGTCCATAGGGCAGATGACCAAATATCCAATTTATATATTGCAAAATATACAGCTAAAAGAAATAGTGATGATGTTCAAAATTTAGCAAGCAAAAAAAGTATCGCATTTGAGCTAACAGACGAAGAAATGAATAGTATTTTGAAAAATGATGATGACAGATTAAACTTTACTTTTAGATCTTTGTTCTCGGAAAGAAATGTAGGGCAATATATAGATAGAGGAGAATTAGGAAGCAGACATATTGGATTTTTGAAAAAAACAATAGAGGGATATAAAATATTACTTGGATGCAATAGTTCTAGAAATTATTTAAACTCATTAAATTTGGAACTATATAATTCCCAAACAAGACCAGGTCCAACATATTTTGGATATGGAGAAGGAAGATAAATATAAAAAATAAGGAAGGAAACTTCCTTATTTTTGTGTATTTTTAGAAAATTATACCAAACTATTGTTTTTATAAATTAAATATAATATAATGTAAGCGGGATTTGGGGACATTCCTTTTTTCCCGACTAAGTATGTAAACTGAACTTATTGGGGGCATTTTATGAATGATAAGATAATTATAAAAGGTGCAAAAGAACATAATTTAAAAAATATAAATTTAGAAATACCAAGAGACAAATTAGTTGTTGTAACCGGTCTTTCTGGTTCCGGAAAATCATCATTGGCTTTTGATACATTATATGCAGAAGGTCAAAGAAGATATGTAGAGAGCCTTTCTTCATATGCAAGACAATTTTTAGGCTTAATGGAAAAGCCAGATGTAGAATCAATAGAAGGTTTGTCACCTGCAATATCTATAGATCAAAAGACAACATCAAAGAATCCTAGGTCAACAGTTGGAACTGTAACAGAAATCTATGATTATATTCGTTTGTTATATGCAAGAATTGGTGTACCATATTGTCCGATTTGTGGCAAGAAAATCGAGAAGCAAACAATAGACCAAATTATAGATAATATAATGAAATTAGATGAAGGAACTAAAATACAAGTTATAGCTCCAATAGTCCGTGGAAGAAAAGGTGAATATACAAAATTAATCCAAGACTTGCTAAAAGAAGGATTTATAAGAGCAAGAATAGATGGGGAAAACGTAGAACTATCAGATGATATCCAGATAGATAGAAAGAAAAAGCATAATATAGATTTAATAGTTGATAGACTTGTAATTAAACCAGAAATAAGGAGTAGATTAACAGAATCTGTAGAGATTGCTTTAAAACATGCAGATAACATAGTTATGATAGATGTTCCCAGCAAAGGAGAAACTTTATATAGCCAAAATTATGCTTGTCCAGATTGTGGTTTTAGCTTTCCAGAATTAACACCTAGAATGTTTTCTTTTAATAATCCACAAGGAGCTTGCCCAGAATGTACAGGTATTGGTTATCTAATGAAAATGGACGAAGACCTAATTATACCAGATAGAAATAAAACTTTATATGATGGGGTTAAAGCTTTTGGCTCAAGTACAATGAAAAAAGGAGAAACAATGGCTAAAATGTATTTTGAAGCCATTGGTAAACATTATGGTGTAGATATAAAAGTTCCAATAAAAAAATTGCCAAGAGATTTTTTAGATAAAATACTATATGGAACAGGTGATGAATGTATAGATTTTGAACATGAATCACCATTTGGAATAAGAAAATTTACTGCACCATTTGAGGGTGTTATTCCGACATTAGAAAGAAGACATAATGAAACGAAATCACAGGGTATGAGAGAATTCTATGAAATGTATATGAGCGAGAGTCCTTGTCATGCTTGCCATGGTGCAAGATTAAGAAAAGAAATTCTTTCTATAAAAGTGGGAGATAAAAATATTAATGAATTAACAGATATGCCTATAAATAAAATTAGAGATTATCTAAAAAATCTAGAATTAACAAATCAAGAAAAATTAATAGGTGAACAGATTTTTAAAGAAATAGATAAGAGGTTAAGTTTCTTAATAGATGTTGGGTTGGAATATTTAACATTATCAAGATCAGCAGGTACACTATCTGGAGGGGAATCACAACGTATACGTTTAGCTACGCAGATAGGTTCAGGATTAACAGGTGTATTATATATTTTAGATGAGCCTAGTATTGGGTTACACCAAAGGGATAATGATAAGTTATTAGCGACTCTAAAAAAATTAAGGGATTTAGGAAATACACTTCTTGTTGTAGAACATGATGAAGATACTATGTATGCAGCAGATCAAATAATAGATATAGGCCCAGGTGCTGGTGTACATGGTGGTAATGTAATGGCACAGGGAACAGCAGAAGAAATTAAAAGAGTAGAAAACTCTATAACAGGACAATATTTAAGTGGAAGAAAAAAGATTCCTGTACCAAAAAAGAGAAGAAAAACTGTAAAAGGCAAATCCATAGAAGTTAAAGGTGCGACAGAACATAACTTAAAAAATATTAGTGTTAAATTTCCACTTGGAGTATTTAACTGTGTAACAGGTGTTTCTGGGTCTGGAAAGAGTACATTAGTAAATGAAATATTATATAAGACAATTACAAAACAATTAAATGGTTCTAATGAAAAGCCTGGTAAATGCAAAGAAGTAGTTGGAATCGATAAGATAGATAAAATAATAAATATTGACCAATCACCAATCGGTAGAACACCAAGGTCTAACCCAGCAACATATACTGGAGTTTTTGACACAATTAGAGATATTTTTGCGAATACAAATGAAGCAAAATTGCGTGGGTACCAAAAAGGAAGATTTAGCTTTAATGTACAAGGAGGTAGGTGCGAAGCTTGTAATGGTGATGGATTAATAAAAATAGAAATGCATTTCTTGCCAGATATTTATGTACCTTGTGAAGTATGTAAGGGTAAAAGATATAATCATGAAACATTAGAAGTTAAATATAAAGGTAAAACTATTGCAGATGTACTAGATATGACTGTAGAAGAAGCGTTAGACTTCTTTAGTAATATTCCAAAAATTAAGCAAAAAATTCAAACATTATACGATGTAGGTCTTGGCTATATAAAATTAGGACAACCTTCTACAACTTTATCTGGAGGGGAAGCACAAAGAGTTAAACTTGCAACAGAACTTTCTAAAAGAGCAACAGGTAAAACGTTGTATATTTTAGATGAACCAACTACAGGACTTCATATAGCTGATGTTCATAGACTAGTAGATATATTACAACGTCTTGTAGATACAGGCAATACTATAATTGTTATTGAACATAATCTGGATTTAATAAAAACTGCAGATTATATAATAGATTTAGGACCAGAAGGTGGAGATGGCGGTGGAGAAATAGTTGCTGTTGGAACACCAGAGCAAATTTGTAAAAATGATAGGTCTTATACTGGTAAATTTTTGAAGAAGTATTTGGAAGAGTAAACTAAAATAGGGTGTATATATAGCATTCTAAGATAACGGATTTTGTAATGGCTAACATTACAGCAAAAGAGAGGACTTGTATTAGACAAGTGCCTCTCTTTTGTAGTATTGATAACCTATTTTTGGTCGTTTAAAGTTTCGTTATTAACTGGTTTATGTTTTTCAGCATTAGTTTCTTGTTTCTTATTTTTCTTTTCTTTATTTTTAGCCATTATTTAAGCACCTCCATAATAGATTGTGGTCATTAATTTAGTGCCACAGTTATTATTATTGGTATTACCAATAAATATATATTTAGTTTCTACATAAAAAACAAAAATATTCATAAATTAATTGTATAATATTATGTAGTGCATATGTAAAATAAATTTATTTTATTGAAAATTTAAATTATTTGAAAAAATAAATATAATGTTATATAATTACGAAAGCCAAATATAGGAGGTATATTATGGAAAATATAGTTATTGGAATTGAAGGGTATGTAGGAACAGGAAAGACTTCTGTTTGTAGAAAATTATTAGATAAGATACCAAATTCTGTATTGTTGCATGGTGGAAACATATATAGGGCAATTACATATGGTATATTAAAAACAGGATTAATAAATGTTAAAGAGGACAATAATAAATTAAGTAGCTTAAACATTAAAAACATAATGGATAAACTTAAGTTAAGAATAGAGATAGAAGATAGAGAAAGTGTTGTATATATTCATGACAAAAAAATTGACGAAAAAGATTTACAATCATTAGAAACTTCTATAGCTACTTCTAAGATTAGTAGTTATGCAAATAATGATAAATTATATGACTTTGGAAGAAATATAATAGAAAATTTAAAACAAAAATATAATGTTATATTATCTTCAAGAGATATAGTAAATATGTATCCAAAAGTTGATTATCATTTTCTTCTTGTTGCAGATATAGATGAGAGAGTTAGAAGAAAAATGAATCAATACAAAGGTGAAATAACATCAGATGAATTAAAAGAACATATACAAAAAAGAGATGAACTTCAAAAACAATCAGGCTATTATAAAATTCATCCAATTACAAAAGTTATAGATGTAACAGCATGTAAGACAGTAGAAGATGAAACAAATAAAATAATTGGATTTATAAAAAATAATAATTAAAAATAAATAGGGAAAAAAGGAATGTCCTTAAATCCTGGACTATCCTAAAGCTCTATGGAGAGGTGTATTATAGTGGATTACATAAACGAAAAATTACAAGAATTTGAAAATTATATTTATCAGAAAAAAGTAGCAATTATTGGGTTAGGAGTAAGTAATATTCCTTTATTAGATTATTTATACGAGAAAAAAGCTAATGTAACAGTGTTTGATGATAGAACAATAGATGAACTTCCTGGAGAAATAGTAAATAAATTAACAACACATGCTATTCCATATTTTTTAGGAAAAGATAATTTAAAAAATCTCAACGGATTTAACTTAATATTTAGATCGCCAAGCTGTTTACCAACTAGACCAGAATTAAGAGCTGAGGAAGAGAAAGGTGCAATAGTTACTACAGAGATAGAAATGCTTATGAAAATGTGTCCTTGTAAAATAATTGGTGTTACTGGAAGTGAAGGTAAAACAACTACTACAAGTTTAATATATGCGATATTAAAACATGCAGGATATAATACTTATCTTGGTGGAAATATTGGTACACCATTATTTACGAAACTTTCAGAAATTTTACCAGATGATATAGTTGTTTTAGAATTAAGTAGTTTTCAATTAATGAAAATGGAAGTAAGTCCAAATATTTCTGTAATTACAAATATAACACCAAATCATTTGAACATTCATAGTTCATATGAAGAATATATAGAAGCTAAAAAAACAATATTTAAATATCAAACACAAGCTGATACACTAATATTAAATTATGATAATGAAATTACAAGAAAATGTAAGCCAGAAGCAAATTCTAAGGTAATATATTTTAGCAGTAAAGAAAAATTAAATGATGGATATATAGTAGATGGAAATATCATAAAAGAATGTGAAAACAAATTAAGAAAGCATATTTTAAATACCAAAGAGATTAAACTAAGAGGAACTCATAATTTTGAAAACATTTGTGCGGCACTTGCAGCGACAAGAGAATTAGTAGATGAAAAAACAGCTGTAGAAGCAATAAAAGAATTTAATTCAGTAGAACATAGGTTAGAATTTGTAAGAGAAATTAATGGAGTAAAATGGTACAATGATTCTGCAAGTTCGAGCCCATCACGTACAATTGCAGGTTTAAATGCATATGACGAGGAAATAGTTTTAATTGCTGGTGGATATGATAAAAATTTAGACTATGATATTTTAGGAAAATATATTGTAAAAAAAGTAAAAGCATTAGTTTTAATTGGCAATACAGCTAAGAAAATACTAGATGCGACTACAAAAGAAATGGAAAAACAAGGAGTAGAACTTCCAATTTGTTTTTGTCAAACATTGGAAGATGCTGTAAAAGCAGCAAAGCAAGTCGCAAAAGAAAACCAAGTTGTATTATTTTCACCTGCTAGTGCAAGTTTTGATATGTTCAAAAACTTTGCAGATAGGGGAAATCAATTTAAAAAATTAGTTAATGAATTATAATAAAAGAGGCACATTATGTGTCTTTTTTTTATAAAATAAAATAAGGAGGTTATAAAAATGTACGATAAAAATTATGAAGAATATATGAGTACGGTTTTGGGATATAATATAAATCAGGAGAATACATATTGTAATTATGATTATGATAATTTTTCGTATGATTTAGAAAAAAATTACCCTGATATTTATAAAGATTTAAGTGAAAAAATAAAACAAATAGACATACAAACTTGCCAAAATAATTTTGATGAAATAGCCCAAAATCTTTATAAAGAACTAAAAATAAAAGAAAATACAAAGGACATGAAAAAGCTTATAATCGATTTATTAAAAATTTTAATAATAAAAGAAAAAGTAGCAGAAAGACAATCAGAAATTCAAAATAAAAATATGTATTTAAATAGAGGAATGAGAGGATATAATCCATATGTAAATTTTTAAATGGATAAAAATGTAAGAATTATTTTTTCATAAGAGGACATCATAATAGTATACCAGTAACTTATTTGTTTAAACTTAAGAGCAAGGAAGGTATATTAAATGAAAGTTAAAGATTGTATGTGTAATAATATTTACTATTGCTTGCCAAATTCTACTGTTACAGATTGCGCTAAACTTATGAATGAAAAACATGTAGGGTGTATTCCAGTATGTGATGAAGGAAAAAATTTAGTAGGGTTAGTAACAGATAGAGATATAACTTTAAGATGTATAGCATCTAATAAAGATTGCAATACAACTAAAGTTAGCGATATAATGACTTGTAATGTTTATAGCTGTACTTCAAATGATGATATTAAAACTGTAGAAAATAAAATGGCGGAAAATAAAATTAGAAGAATTCCGATAGTTGATAATAACAAAGTTATAGGAATGATTACATTAGGAGATTTAGCTAAAAATAAAGAAATTAATACAGATGGAGTATGTGCTACATTAGAAGATATTTGTTGTACTAATACAAATAAAAACGCAGAATAATTTTTTCAGAAATATCTGATGCATTAGATTAAAAAATTTATAGGTTAACTAGGTTAAAAGAGAATTTTCATAATTGGAAATTCTCTTTTTTAGGGAGTTGGGGAGTAGGGATTTTGGGATGGTCTGGCAGGGATTCGGGGACGATCCTAAAATCCCTCTTCTAAAAATAATAATTAATGCAAGTCATAAATAACCTAAATATACATATAATAAATATAGGAGGAAGAAATGGTTGTAGAGTTGGGTTATTTTACAAAAGTTCTAAAAAGAATAGGAATAATTGCTATAAGTGTTATTGTTTTAATACTTTTGTTTAAACTTAGTGTTTTTTACATGCCATTTCTAGTAGCATTTATACTAGCATTAACATTAGAACATCCAATAAGATTTTTTATGAAAAAATTTGGGTTCAAAAGAAGGACAAGTAGTATAATAATATTTTTAATTGCAATCGCAATAATTACAGGTCTACTTGTTTGGGGAATATCTACATTAGTTTCTGAGGCATCTAATCTAATGCAAGGATTAAATACTTATATTGATAAAGCATATACTCAAATAGAAAATATTAGTTCACAATTTGATATAAAGAGATTACATTTGCCAGAACAGGTAGAAAAAGTGATAGAAACTTCAAATGATGATTTTTTAAATAATATAACAACATGGGTAAAAAATAGTTTATCAAAACTTTTAGATTTTTTAAAGCAAATTCCAACAATTGCAATTTATACATCTATAACATTAGTGGCATTGTATTTTATGTGTGTGGACAAGGTATATATGATAGATGAAATAGAGCATCATCTACCAACCAAATGGGTAAAAAAGTTAGGTACTCATATACATGAAATAATAACCTCGGTTGGAAATTATTTAAAAGCTGAATTTATATTGGTATTAGTTTCTTTTGTTATTTCTTTAATAGGCTTTTATGTATTAAATATTATAGGGATAGAAATAAGCTATCCGCTATTAATAGCTTTAGGAATCGCATTTGTAGATGCACTACCAATTTTAGGCTCTGGAACTATAATGCTACCATGGGCAGTAATAAGTGCAGCAGATGGAAATATAGAACTTGCAGTAGGTCTTTTAGTATTATGGGGAATAATGTCTGTTGTAAGACAGTTTTTAGAACCTAAATTAGTAAGTAATAAATTAGGAATTCATCCAATATTTACTCTAATTGCTATGTATACTGGGTTTAAATTTATAGGAGTTTGGGGAATGGTATTAGGACCAATAATACTTATTATTCTAAAAAATATATTTAGCACATTAATAGATAAAGGAGTAGTAAAGGCAATATTAGAAAAATAAAGTTATAAGTAAACAAATTAATCCACCGTCGAAAATTGCAATTTCGCTGGTGGATTAATATTATACTGTTGGAATATAAGATTCATCTGGTGGATATACATATTCATCATTTGGTTTATCTATTTCTTTTAAAGATGTAATTTGTAACTCTGGCATGTCACCATGATAATCTACTTTTTTTATGGTACCTGTAACTTCTACCCAAGTATCATCTGCATAGTTTTTGATATCTTTATATTCGGAAAGAAATCCAACAATAAGAGTCTGATAGTCGGAACTAATTACCATGTCACGAGCAAGCACAAATTGTTCATCGGTAAAGTCATATGCTCTATAAATATAACCAGAGAACTTATATGATTTACCAACATAATTATCAATGTGTTCATGGGAATCTTTTAATATATTAGTATAATTCTTGGGATCTATTTCTATTACTGCTGAAGAATTATCAGCTACATTAACATTATTCTTAGCATCGACAAACAAATTATAACAGCATATGGAAAAAACAGTAAGAATTATAATTGTAACGATAACAAAAAAGATTTTAAATAACATACTTCCACTAACTTTAACATTATATATAAACAAAACAATCGCACCTCCATTTATAAATATTATGAAAAAAGTTTCTTATATATGTTTTTTTTAGGTAAAATATTGCGAAAAAATCATTTTAGTGATATAGTACACATGATATTTATTTTTTAGGAGGCAAAAGACGAATGGGCGTATTAAAGAAAATCTTTAAATCATACAGTGAAAAAGAAGTAAAGAGAGTAATGCCAATAGTAGAGCAGATTAACAAATTAGAACCAGAAATGGAAAAATTAACAGACAAGGAGTTAACAGGAAAAACAGAATACTTTAAAAAGCAACTTGAAGAAGGGAAGACATTAGACGATATATTACCAGAGGCTTTTGCAGTTGTTAGGGAAGCGTCTAAAAGAGTTTTAGGATTAAGACATTTTGATGTTCAACTAATTGGTGGTATTATTTTACACCAAGGTAGAATTTCAGAAATGAAGACAGGTGAAGGTAAAACTTTAGTTGCAACACTTCCAGCATACCTAAATGCTTTAACAGGTAAGGGAGTTCATATTATAACAGTAAATGATTACCTAGCTAGAAGAGATAGCGAATGGATGGGTAAATTATATAAATTTTTAGGACTTTCAGTAGGACTTGTTGTTAATGGTTTAGAACCAGACCAAAGAAGAAAAGCATATGCTGCAGACATAACATATGGAACAAATAATGAATTTGGTTTCGATTACTTAAGAGACAATATGGTTTTATATAAAGAACAACTTGTACAAAGAGATTTAAATTATGCAATAGTGGACGAAATAGATAGTATCTTAATTGATGAGGCTCGTACACCTCTTATTATATCTGGTAGAGCTAATAAATCATCAGAATTATATAAAAAAGCAGATAGCTTTGTAAGAACTTTAGAGGCTAAAGTTATAGTTGAAGAAGATGTAAAAGACTATGACCAAGCAGAAGATAATGAAAAATATGATTATATAGTAGATTTAAAAGCAAAATCTGCATCATTAACACAAAAAGGTATTAAGAAAGCAGAAGAATATTTTAAAGTAGATAATTTTAACGACCTGGAAAATTCAGAAATAGTTCATAATGTTAACCAAGCATTACGTGCACATGGTGTTATGAAGAAAGATATAGATTATATCGTAAAAGATGGAGAAGTTTTAATCGTTGACGAATTTACTGGACGTATAATGTATGGTAGAAGATACAATAATGGATTACATCAAGCAATTGAAGCAAAAGAACATGTTAAAATTGCTGACGAATCAAAAACATTAGCAACAATTACATTCCAAAACTACTTCAGAATGTATGCTAAATTATCTGGTATGACTGGTACAGCTATGACAGAAGAGTCAGAATTCCAAGAAATTTATCACTTAGATGTTGTTTCTATACCAACAAATAAACCTATGATTAGAAAAGACTTATCAGATATTATATACAAAAATGAAAAAGCTAAATTTAGAGCTGTTGTTAAAGATGTAAAAGAAAGTTATGAAAAAGGTCAACCAGTATTAATTGGTACTGTTTCAATTGAAAAATCTGAAAAATTAAGCAAAATATTAACTAAAGAAGGAATTAAACACCAAGTATTAAATGCTAAAGCTCATGAAAGAGAAGCAGAAATAATTGCACAAGCTGGTAAATATGGTGCTGTTACAATAGCAACAAACATGGCTGGTCGTGGTACAGATATTATGCTTGGAGGAAATAGTGAATACTTAGCAAAACAAGAAATGAAACGTAGAAAATATGCTCCAGAAATGATAGAACAAGCTACAGCATTTAATGAAACAGATGACCAAGATATTATTAATGCAAGAAAAACATTTAGAGAATTAGTTGAAAAATATGATAAAGAAATAGAAGAAGAAAAACAAAAAGTTATTGAAGCTGGTGGATTAAAAATAATTGGTACAGAAAGACATGAATCAAGAAGAATTGATAACCAATTACGTGGACGTAGTGGTCGTCAAGGAGATCCAGGATGCTCTAGATTTTATATAGGATTAGATGATAATCTAATGAAAATATTCGGTGGAGCAGCTATTACAAAAGTATATGATAAATTAAATGCTTCAGAAGATTTACCTATAGAATCTAAGATAATAACAAATGCGGTTGAAAATGCTCAAAAGAGAGTTGAAGGTAGAAACTTTAGTATAAGAAAGAATGTATTAAAATATGACGATGTTATGAATGCACAAAGAGAACTTATATATAAACAAAGAAGGGAAGTTCTTGATGGTAAAGATCTAAAAGATAATATCGAGAAAATGTTTAGCTCTATAGTTGATGGTGTAGTATCAACACACTTTAATGTAGCAGAAGATGAAAAAGTTAATAAAGAAGCTTTAATGCAAGATATTATAGATGTATTTGGTATTACAGAGTTAGCTAGTATGAATAAAGAAACTCCAGATGTAGTAGAAGTTTCTGAAGAATTAGCTAACAAAGTTCACGAAAAATATGAAGCTAAAGAAAAAGACTTTGGAGAAAAAGAAATAAGAGAACTTGAAAGAGTTGTTGTACTAAAAGTTGTTGATCAAAAATGGATGGATCACATTGATAACATGGAAGAATTAAAAAATGGTATTGGTCTTCGTGCTTATGGTCAAAAAGATCCTGTTGTTCAATATAGAATTGAAGGAACAGATATGTTTGATGAAATGAATGAAAATATCAGATTAGATGTAGTAAAAATTCTTTCTCATGTTGAAAAAGTAGGAAATGTTATGAGAACATCAAATGTTAAAGTAACAAACGAAGGATTTGATGAATCAGCAATCAGCTTAGTAGATGGTAAATTATCACAATCAGATAAAAACCATGTACAACAAACTATAGTAAATGATGGACCAAAGATTGGTAGAAATGACCCTTGCCCTTGCGGTAGTGGTAAAAAGTATAAAAATTGTTGTGGAAGAAATCAATAAACTTAATATTATTAAAGGAGTGTATCCAAGAATAAAATGGAGACACTTCTTTTTATATTAAAAAATGGTTAATAAGTATTGAATAACTAATACTTACATGATACAATACAAATGTTCGCAAACACAAAATTGGAGGTATTCATAATGGATAATACAAATGGAGATATTATAATATATCAAACAGATGACGGATTGACAAAAATAGATGTTAAAGTCGAAAATGAAACAGTATGGTTATCACAACAACAAATGGCAGAATTATTTGGCACTTCAAGAACAAATATCATAGAACATATAAATAATATTTATGCAGAAGAAGAATTAGATAAGGAATCAACTTGTCAAAATTTCCGACAGGTTCGAAAAGAGGGAAGCTTCCCATGTATTAAGCAATAGCTTATACATGAGAAGCTTAAATTTTGTGTTACTTAATTAAATTTTTGAAATCCTACTATAGAAGAAAGAATCGCTTTTTTCATAGAAGCCCATTTTTTTCCAGAACTCTTTGGAACCGTTAAATGGACACCATAATTCCAGCTCGTAAATACCACGCTCACGGCAGAGATTTGCGACTGCTTGATATAATTTTGTTCCCAGCCCTTTTAAATGTTCAAAAACTGAAAATTCTGCGATGGTACAAGTTTTTCCACTAAATTTAAGAAAAACGATGCCGATTGTTTCAACCTCATCATTCTTATAAAAATAAAAAGCATATTTGGGGTCTTTCATAACTTCTAAAAATTCCCATTTCTTCAGAATTGTAATGTTTGTTACTTCACGAATTTGTTTCATGGGTACTGGGAAAGCTTCCCCTCTTCTGGCAAAACTGTATTCTACCTTTGAAAAATTTTTTCGATATTCCCGATAATCATTTTCGGTAATACCAATTAGGTATGACATAGTAACACTCCTTTCAAATTTAATAGCTTAATTATAGCATATTTTAAGCAAAATTACAAAATTATGTACACCAAATATATATTAATTGATAAAATATATAAAGAAACATATAGCAAAGTACTAAAATTTGCAGTAATAAAATGTAGAAATCTTGATGATGTAAATGACATAATTCAAGATACATATTTAGAATTATTAAAGCTACTTAAAAAGAAAAAAATGTTAGAGGTAGAGAATATAGAAAGTTATGTACTTGGAATAGCAAATAATATATTAAAAAGATATTATCACAAAAAGAAAAAAGATAATATCGTATACTGTTATCAAGATGATAGTAACTTAATAGAAGACATAGAAGATTCATTTGATTTAGAAGCAAATATTATAACTAAAAATAATGTAGCAAAAGTATGGAAATATCTAAAACAGAAAGATTTAATTACAGCAAAAATATTCTACTTATATTTTGCAGTTGACTTAAAAATTACCGAAATATCCAAAGATTTGGAGCTAAATGAATCAAACATAAAAAACAGAATATATAGAACACTTAAAGAGCTAAAAAGATATTTAGGAAAGGATGTGGATAGAAATGACTAATGAAGCATTTAAAAGTTATGTTGAAAAAGAATTTAATGCAGCTGTGAATTACGAAAAAATTCTTGCAAAAGAAAAAAATATTTTTTCTAAAAAGATTTTTAACTTTGTAGCAACATTATTAGTTATAGCAGTAACAGGTCTGATGTCTAGACAGATTTATGCTAAAATCAAATGGAATATAGAATTTAAAGAATATAAAGAAAGTCCAAGTATATCGGCTAAGGGAAAATTAAAAGAGGTAAAAGATACACGGTTATGCAGAAGTTATTAATATGGATTATCTAATGCAAGATGGTATTGGAATAAAAATAAATTCAATTTTACTTACAGATGATTGTTTAGATTTTGATATAACATTTAAATTTAATGAAGAAATAAATGTTGATTCTAAAAACTTTTCATTTGGATATGCTGTATATGATGAAAACAAAAATATATACAACATACAACCAAGATTGTTTTCTAAAAATAAGGAAAATAATAAAATTTCTTTTATATATAAAGAATTAGGCTTAAATTATGATACAAAGAGTGCAACTGCACAACAGTTTAGTGATATAGCAACACAGCAAATTACGGGCGTTAGCGAAGCAAACAGAACTATAGATTTTAATTTAACACTTAGAGCTAAAGATAAGTTTCCTCAAAGCAAAACAATATATATTAAAATATTTGATTTAGGTTATACCATGTCAGATATAGAAAATGAAAATAATGAGCTAACAATAAAAAATTCTGAGGATTTTAATTTGAGTAAAGCGAAATGGAATCTTGAAATAGAAGTACCTAAGAAATTTTATGAACGAAATACTACAGAACTTACAACAAAAAATAACATTCCAGGAATAGATATTGAAAATATTTTAATATCAGAAACAGGTATGACAATTAAATTTAAATCAAAAGAATATGATAAGATAGTCAAAAGTGGAATAGACATGGAAGCAGAGAATTTTCAAAAGCAAATTTCGGAAATATTAAGTATAACTGATAAAGAAGGAAATACTTACAAAGTAAGTAATAATGGAACAACACAAGAGAAATATGAATATAAATTAAGCATAGATGCCGGAATAAATGATTTTACAAAAAAATTATATATAAATTACAATTACAATGGAACAAAATATACGGAAGAGTTAATAGAAAAATAATATTTGACCTTATTCAAAAAATAAGAAGCATTCCATTTATGCTTCTTATTTTTATATTAAATTAATAGTTTAGCTTAACAACAGCAGTTCCATTAATTATTTTTATACATCCTTCATTAGGATATATAGACATACTAATATATTCTTCTGAATTCATTATGTCATTATAACTTTCCATAGTACAAATATCTCTTCCGATACCTAAATGATCTTGCAAGAATATTTGCCAAGTCCAAATATTTACGTCAGACACGTCAAAATTAGTTAAATCTAACAAGCTATCATTTTGTACACTAAAATCTAAATGCCCTAGAATTACAATAGGTGTTGTATTTGTAATTTCGGAATTATCTTCTATACTAGATAAGATTCTATTGCCAACAGCAAACATTTGATCATTATATAATTTTGTTGCTATATATGTTGCATTATTAGATAATATAAATGTCCATATAATTAGTGCTGAAATAAAGTAAGATAAAATTTGAATAATATTGTTAAATTTACTATTTTTTATTAATTCTATTTGCTTTATTAAAACTACTATTGGTAAATAAAGTGATGTAGCCATTAATAAATTTATGTCCCTAGATTGAGCAATTAATTCTATAGAGCATGCAAAAATAGGGAATAGTAAAATGCCTAATAATAGTAAAATTAGTTTAGTTGGTGTTTTATAAATTTTTCTATTTATAATTAATATTATAAAATTTATTAAAATAAATATAAAAAGTATTGCGTAAAAAATATGTCTGTACCATCCAGTATTGTTTAAGATATTATCTGAAAAATAAAAATTAGCAAAAGTGGTATATGCATTTTGTATTGATGGTAAAATATTTTTTATGGTTTCCAAACTAAAAATTGTATTTCCACTGCTGTAAGAAGTTATATTAAGCCCTAATATTGCGATTATTATGTTTAAACCAACATAATATAAAATCATACCTACAGCTATAATTGCAATATCTACAAATAGTTTTTTCAATATTTCTTTACATGTTAGTTTATCATCAATTAATTTAAAAATATAAGATAGGAGTAATAATCCAGTTATTACACAAAGATATGCCTGATAAAATGCAAGTGTAGCAATTATGCAAATTAAAGTAAATATTATATTTTTGAAATTTTTGTCTTTATTAATAAAATATATTGATAGAACTGCAAATAACATTGCAAAAGTATATCCATTAGCTGTATAAGGATACATTAAAGTAAGTGATAATGTTGGTGTTACAACAATTAATATACTGGTTAAAATCCTTAAATAGTTCTTTTTTATATGTAATGCTTCATTTAAGAATATAGCTGAAAAAGATATTGTAATTAATGAAATAGTCGTAGTTAAGATTGAACCTACAACAGATCCTCTTAACATATCAGAAAAAGGAATAAGAAATCTTCCAAGAGAAATTTCCCAACCTTTAGCTAAAAAAGAGCCATAATGCCAATAAGCGTCATATGCTAATAGCTCATTTGAATATAATGTAAAATGTACTAGTAACCCAATAATAAAAGTTACAATAAAAGTAATTTTTCTATCTTTAGTAAACCATTTCGAAATTTTACTAAAGATATTATCAAGTGTAATGTTTTCTAACATAAATTTTCCCCCTTTATTTGAATAAAATTATTATAACATATTAAATAATTACTTGTTATTCTTTTTTTAAATATGATACAATCTATAAAAAAGGTGGGAGAAGAAAATGCCAGGTTATATAATTCATTTAGCTGTTGGAAATGAGTATATAAAAAATCATCCAACAGAAATATTAGATAAAGATAAATTCATAGATGGAGTAATATATCCAGATTTAACTAATGATAAATCAAAAACACATTATGGACCTAAAAGTAGTATGACGAATTTAAAAAACTTTTTTTTAGACAAAGAGATTGATACAGATTTTAATAAAGGATATTGTATGCACTTAATTACAGACTATCTTTTTTATAATAAGTTTTTAAAAGTTTTCTATGGAAGAGACGAACTACATAATGAATATGATTTAACAAATTATTATCTACAATCAATATTTAATGTGGTAGTTCCAGAGAAGATAAAAGATAAAGTAAAATATAAAAATGGTGGAACTTGTAAAATGTTATTTCCAGACGATATAGTTTCATTTATAAAGGAAACGGGGAAGTATGATTTAGAAAAAGTTAAAACTGAAGCTTTAAATAATAGCGAGGATTGGCTAAAAATAAGACCATTAGCCGATATAAAAATTAAGTAGGGGGATAGTATGGAAACAGAAGAGAACAATAAAAAAAATTTAAAATTAAGTCCAAAACATTTCGTTTTAAAAGCGGGTAGAAATATGGTAGATAAAATTAAAAACTTTGCTAAGCAAGTTGCCGAAAACTATAAAAATGGATTTACATATGTTTCAGATAGACCTGGTAGAGAAGCAAACGGAAGACTTCAAGATAAATTGGATAAAATGGCAGAAGCAAGTTTTGAAAATTCATTAAGAATGAGTGGAATGAACGAAGAAGCCATAAAAAATATTGAGCAAAAAATAGTAAATGTAGAAACAAAAATGTATGATTTTTTCGATAAAGGTATAGGAAAGCTAGACAAATTGGTTGATAAATGGAATGACTATATAGAAAATACTAAAAATGAGAAAAAAGGAGTAGAAGATGGAAAAGACGAAAGATAAAGTTAGTTGTGCATATAAAGAAATTTATGAGATTTTAAAAATTTTTCCTAAAGAATTAGTGGATAGAATACCTAAATATAAACTAGATTATATTAAACAAAACATGGATGAAAGTTATGAATATAATATTACTAAAGAAACTTTTGATGGAAAGACAATGCTAGATGAAACAGCTGCAATTTTAGCTATTTTATTTAGAGATTACTGGGCAACAGAAAAACAAAAAAATAAAATTATAAATTACCATAATACTCAAAGAGAAAAAATGGCAAATGAAATAAAAGAAAAATATGATCCAGAGAATGTGTTTAAAAGAAGAAATATAGAACAGGAAAAAGTAAAGAAAACTAAAGAAGAGTTAGCAGTAGTTGAATATAAGGAGAGCATTTTAAAAAAATTCCTTAGCAAAATAAAGGCGCTATTTAGAAGATAACTGTATTTCTTATAACTGCTTTTATATATAAAATATTTTAAAAAAATATAAATAAATATTGTAATTTTTTGTATCTTGATATATAGTATGCAAAAGGGTGAGAAAAAATGCAAAAATTTGGCGAAGAAACAAAATTGAATATAGTAGAAAAATTAAAGGCAAAATTTGCTTTTTTTGGCAACCCAACAAAATATTTATCTATGTATTACTAATTCATTTATGAATTAGTATTTTTTTTGCCTAATTAATAAGTTTTTACGAAAATAATTTATTAATTAAGCAAAGCTATATATAAAGAAAGAGGGGGAATCTTTAAATGGAAGAAACAAAATTACTTCTAGATGTAAACGAAAAACCAACAATAGGAAAATGGATTATTTTAGCAATACAGCATGTTTTTGCAATGTTTGGTGCAACGATATTAGTACCAATACTAGTAAATAGTTCAGCAGGTACAGAAGTACTAACAATACCTGTAGCGCTAGCTACATCGGGTATAGGAACTTTAATTTATATACTGTGTACTAAAGGAAGATCACCAGTATATTTAGGAAGTTCATTTGCTTTTATTGCACCTCTTGCAGCTGCATATTTAAAAGGTGGAATTTCTGGGGCAATGACAGGAATTATGGTAGTAGGTCTTATTTATGTGATATTTGCTACATTAATACATTTCATAGGCAAAGATTGGATACATAAGTTACTACCACATGTAGTTATAGGACCAATGATAATGATAATCGGATTAGGTTTAGCTCCTAATGCAATATCTCAAATTGGATTAGGAACAGACACACAAATAGAATGGAAAGGTGTAATAGTAGCATTAATAACATTTTTAACAACAGCTATTGTTATGGTTAGAGGAAAAGGATTTTTAAAGATTGTTCCTTTCTTAATTGGAATAGTTGTAGGTTATATAGCATCTATATGTCTAGGATTAGTAGATTTTACACCAGTTGCAGAAGCAGCATTCTTTAGTATGCCAAACTTTATATTACCATTTGTAAATTATATACCAAATTTTTCTGCAATCCTTACAATAGCACCAATAGCATTAGTTACAATGGCAGAACATATTGGAGATCATACAGCACTAAGTTCAATAATTGGAAAAGACTTACTTAGAAACCCTGGGTTAGATAGGACCTTACTTGGAGATGGTATAGCGACATTTGTAGCAGGAATGCTTGGTGGACCTGCAAATACAACATATGGTGAAAATACTTCAGTAGTGGGAATGACAAAGGTTGCATCAGTTTGGGTAATAGGATTAGCTGCAATAATTGCAATATGTTTAGCTTTTTTAGGTAAATTTACAGCTATTATTTCTACAATACCTAATCCAGTATTAGGAGGAGTATCATTATTACTTTATGGATTTATATCTGTAAATGGTTTAAAAGTTTTAATAGAAAATCATATAGATTTTGGAAAATCAAAAAATATAGTTGTTGCTTCTACAATGCTTGTATTAGGCTTAGGAGGAGCTGCAATATCAATAGTATCTGGAGATTTATCTGTTACAATTTCTGGAATGAGTTTAGCAGCAATAGTTGGTATTTTATTAAATCTATTATTACCAGATGAAAAAGAAAATAAACCTGAAAAAGTAGAGGAAGAAAATAATGATACAAAAGAAGAAAAAAGTGACGAAAATAGTGAAGTAAAGAGTGAAGATAAAATGGAAAATACAGAAGTTATAGCAGAAACTACAGCAAAGGAACAGATAGGAATAAAAAATATGAATATAAATGTATTAGACAATCCGATTATAGAACATAAATTATCAATTATAAGGAATAAGAAAACAGGAACAAAAGAATTCAGAGAAATAATAACAGAGATTGCAATATTCTTATGTTATGAAGCAATGAAAGATGCAAAATTAAAAGAAGTAGAAATTGAGACACCATTATGTAAGACAAAAGCTAAAGTATTAGAAGAAAATAACTATGCATTTGTACCAATATTAAGAGCAGGTACAGGAATGTTAGATGGGCTATTACAAGTAATACCAAATGCTAAAATAGGTCATATAGGCTTGTATAGAAATGAAGAAACTTTAGAGCCAGTAAAATATTATTATAAAATGCCAAAAGATATTAGCAATAGAGAAGTATTAATTTTAGATCCAATGCTTGCAACAGGAGGTTCTGCAGCAGATACAATAAAATGTCTAAAAGAAGATGGAGTAAAAAAGATTAAATTTTTATCAATTATATCTGCTCCAGAGGGAATAAAGAAATTAAATGAAGAATATCCAGATGTAGAACTATATACAGCAGCAATAGACGAAAAGTTAAATGAGCATGGATATATCTTACCTGGGTTAGGAGATGCAGGAGATAGAATATTTGGAACAAAATAGATCGGACTTTCCTCGGAGGGATTTTGGGGACGGTCCTAAAATCCCTATATAAAAATAGTAGTTCGTCATAGCTATGATGAGCTACTATTTTTACCTAAATTATTAAAAAGGGAAAAAAAGAACGTCCCCAAATCCCTGTCCAAATCCTGACTTGAAAAAAATATATACCTATGATAAGATTGTGACACAAAGAAAAGATTGGAGTGAAGATATGATAGAGCTAGAAGAAAATCAAAAAGAACTTCAAACATTATCAGAAAAACTTAAAGAAATCGGTGAATCCCTTTGAAGTAGATAAATTAAAATCTAGATTAGCTGACTTAGAAAAAGAAACTTTAAAACAAGAATTTTGGAGTAGTGATAATAGTAAAATTTTGCAAGAAATTAAAATTCTAAAAGATAAGATTAATTCATATACTAAAATAGATACAAGTTTAAAAAATCTAATCGAGATGAATAATTTATTAACATTAGAAGAGGAGCAAGAACTTGTAAAAGAATTACTAGAAGATACCAAAAATGTAAAAAAAGATATTGAAGAATTAGAAATTAAAACATTATTGTCAGGTCAATACGATGTAAATAATGCAATAGTATCTATGCATCCGGGAGCAGGTGGTACAGAATCACAAGACTGGGTAGAAATGTTATACAGAATGTATACTAGATGGGCAGAAAAACATAATTTTGTAGTTAAAGAGCTTGATTATCTAGAAGGCGATGAAGCTGGGATAAAAAGTGTTACATTTTTAGTACAAGGTGAATATGCATATGGCTATTTAAAAGGCGAGATGGGAGTACATAGATTAATCAGAATTTCCCCATTTGATAGTGGTGGCAGAAGGCATACATCATTTGCTTCTGTAGAAGTATTACCGGAAATCGAAGGAGATATAGAAATAGAAATAAATCCAGATGATTTAAGAATAGATACATACAGGGCATCAGGAGCAGGAGGTCAACATATAAATAAAACCTCTTCTGCTGTAAGAATAACACATATACCTACAAATACGGTTGTAGCCTGCCAATCAGAACGTTCTCAAATACAAAATAGGGAAACAGCAATGAAGATGTTAAAATCTAAACTATTTGACTTAAAAGAAAAAGAAAGGCAAAAAAATATAGCAGATTTAAAAGGAGAACAAAAAGACATTGCATGGGGAAGCCAGATTAGGTCATATATATTTTGCCCATATACATTAGTAAAAGACCACAGAACAAATTATGAAGTTGGTAATGTACAAGCTGTTATGGATGGACAAATTGATGATTTTATAGAAGAATATCTAAAAAAATTCAATAGATAAATACAATATAAAACATTTTATGATATAATTTGATAAGTTTATGAAATAAATATTTGTAACCATTTAAAAAGTTACGAAAAAGTATTTATTTTCATATATTATATAGAAGTGATATTTAATTAAATTCGCTTCTTACATTAAAAAAAAGAGGTTGTCAGATATGGACACAATAGTATTAAAATTTGGAGGGAGTTCAGTTTCAGACAATATTAAATTAAATATTGTAGCTGATAAAATTAAAGAATTTTACAAGGAAAACAATGTAGTAGTTGTAGTATCTGCTCAAGGAAAAACTACAGATAATCTATTAAGAGAAGCACACGAATTAAGTAATGTTCCAAATGAAAGAGAATTGGATACACTATTAAGCGCAGGCGAGCAAATTTCGATGTCTAAATTAAGCATTTTACTTAATAGATTAGGCTATCCAGCAATTTCGCTTACAGGCTGGCAAGCTGGAATATTTACAAGCGCAACAAATCAGTCAGCAGTTGTAGAAAGTATAGATACAACAAGGATAGAAAAAGAATTAGCAGAAAGAAAGATTGTTATTATAGCAGGTTTCCAAGGTATAAACGAAAAAGGAGATATAACAACTTTTGGAAGAGGTGGCTCAGATACCACAGCAGTTGCAGTAGCTGCAGCATTAAAAGCAGATAAATGCTATATATTTTCTGATGTTGATGGGGTATATTCTACAGACCCAAATAAAATACAAGATGCAAAAAAAATATCAGAGCTTTCTTATGAAGAAATGCAAGACATTTCAAATGAAGGAGCAAAAGTTTTGCATAATAGATGTGTAGAAATTGGAAAAAGATTTAATATTCCAATAATTACAAAGTCGACATTTAATAATAGACTAGGAAGTGTAATAAATGATAAGATAGAAGATACGAAAGTTAAAAGTATCGTAAAAAATGATAATATAATTTTAGTAACTGCAAAACAAGAAATGTATACACCTAGAATGATAAATCGTATATATAGAAAGTTATTAGATAACAACATATTTATTAATAACATAATAAATAAGAGTACATCAAATTTAGAAATTCAGTTTACTATTAAATCAGCAGAATTTAATAAATTTGAAAATGTAATAACAAGCCAATATCCTAAATTAGATTGTTCTTATAAAAATATTAGTAAAATATCAATTATAGGCTATGGAATAATGAATGATGCAACTATCATAACAAAAACGATGCAAATATTAGATACAAATGCACTAGAAGTCTTAAATATTCAAACAAATGAATCAAAAATAAGAATAATATTTAAGGATAAACTAGGGGATAATATATTAGAGCAATTGCATAATGAACTAATTGTTTAAATTAAAACCGGGATTTAAAGAACGTCCCTAAATCCCGAGGAATGTTCCGAATCCCGGTTAAATAAAGGAGGATACATATGAAAAATATTTCAAAAGACAAATTAAAAAAATACGAAAGAAGTTTTAATCAAAATGAGAACAAAGTAATTACAAATGCAGTTACTAAAAATGGATTTTTTAAATCTTGTGAGAATTATGATGAAATAAGAAATGCAAGGTATGAATTTTCTGTAAATTTAAAGCAAGGTAATATAACTAACCAAAAACAAAGTGGAAGATGTTGGATTTTTGCATCTACAAATTTTCTTAGATATTTCCTAATTAAAAAATTAAATATAAGTACAATAGAGTTATCACAAAATTATATTGCTTTTTATGATAAATTAGAAAAATGTAACTATTTCTTAAATAATATAATAGACACAATAGATAGACCAACAACAGATAGACATGTAACATTTTTCTTAGATGCACCTATAAATGATGGTGGACAATGGGATATGCTCTTAAATATTATAAAAAAATATGGAATTGTACCAAAAAGTGCTATGCCAGAAACTTATAGTTCTTCCAATACTTCAGAAATAAATAAAATCTTAAGACGCATATTAAGAATGTATGCATACGAATTAAGAACAAGTTATAAAAAGAAAAAGAACTTAGAAGATATAGAAAATCAAAAATTAGATATGTTAGAAAATATCTATGCGATTTTATGTACTGCATTTGGTAGACCACCAGAAAAATTCGATTTTGAATATACTGATAAAAATGACGAATTTCACAGAGATTCTGATCTAACACCAACAGAATTTCATGATAGGTATATAAAAGATTTAAACTTAGATGATTACATAAGCATAATAAATGCACCAAATGAAGATAGACCATTTTATAAGAAATATACAGTAAATTATATTGGTAATGTTGCAGATGGTAATAGAATTACATATTTAAACTTACCAATAGAACGATTAAAAGAAATGGCAATTGCTCAACTTTCAGAAGGAGTTCCAGTATTTTTTGGAAGTGATGTTGGACAAGAATCTTCAAGAGAGTTAGGAATATTATCACGTAATTTATATAATATTAAAGATATAATAAATATTGTAGATACAATGGATAAAGCAACAAAACTTGAATATAGAGAAAGCGCTATGACACATGCAATGATGTTTTTAGGTGTCAATCTAGATGAAAATTGGAAAGGTAACCGTTGGAAAGTAGAAAATTCATGGGGAGATTCCACAGGAAATAAAGGCATTTATCTTTTAACAGATGATTGGTTTAATTCATATGTATATCAAGTTGTAATTAATAAAAAACATTTAAAACCAGAAGAACAAGAAGCATATAATGAAAATAAATATTATATGGAATTAGAACCATGGGATCCAATGGGAACTTTAGCAGACTAGGAGAATATTTATGTATGATTGTATAATAATTGGTAAAGGACCAGCAGGAATTTCTGCAGCAATTTATATAAGTAGGTCAAACTTAAAATGTTTAGTAATAGGAAAAAATGAAACAGCTTTAAAAAAAGCTAAAACTATCGAAAATTACTATGGATTCGAGCAACCAATATCTGGTGAAGAACTTTTTAGAAGAGGAATAAAGCAAGCAGAAGAGCAAAATATAGAAATAAAAACAGATGAAGTCTTAGACATAGAATATGGTAATGGAACATATATTGTTAAGACAGTAAATAGCGAGTATGAAACAAAAACAATTATTCTTGCAACAGGAAAAAGTAGAAAAAGTTCTAATATAGTTGGTGAAAAAGAGTTTGAGGGAAAAGGAATAAGCTATTGTGCAATATGTGATGGTTTTTTCTTTAAAAATAAAAATGTTGCAGTAATAGGTAGTGGTGAGTATGCACTTCATGAAGCTGAAGTATTAAGAAATGTAACAGATAAGGTAAGTATATTTACAAATGGCAGTCAGCTTCCAGAAAACAGGTCAGTAGAAATACAAAATGTCATAGAAGGAAAAATAGATTCAATAAGAGGAGAGAAAAAAGTAGAAAGTATCGTTCTAGAAGATAATAGGAGTATACCTGTTGATGGAATATTTATAGCAGAGGGAATAGCATCAAGCAGTGACTTTGCAAAAAAACTTGGCATTATAGTAAAAAATAATAATATATTAGTAAATGAAAATATGGAAACTAATGTACCAGGTATTTATGCAGCAGGAGATTGTACAGGTGGATTACTTCAAATATGTAAGGCAATATATGAAGGTGCTAAATGTGGTTTAAGTATTGCTAAACAATTAAAAAATATATAAGGAGGTTTTTATTATGAGTAAAGTAATTGAAATATCAGAAGATAATTTTGAATCAGAGGTTTTAAAATCAGAGTTACCAGTATTAGTTGACTTTTGGGCTCCATGGTGTGGACCATGTAGAATGATGGGACCAATAGTTGATGAAATAGCTGAAGAAAACTTAGAATTAAAGGTTTGTAAAGTAAATGTAGATGAAGCATCAGAATTAGCCATAAAATATGATGTAGAGAGTATCCCAACATTAATTTATTTTAAAAATGGAGAAGTGAGAGCTACAATGATTGGCTTAAGAACAAAACAAGATATAATGAACGAAATATCATAGTAAAAATAAGCTACTAGTTAATGTTAATCTAGTAGCTTATATATTATTTATATGAAGAATAAATATCTAATAAGGTATTTAATTCACGTGTTGGGGGATATTCCTCTTCAGAATACCTACATAATAAAGTGACATATAATTTTTCTTTATCATTTAAATATCTATAACAATTTGTTTTTAAATCTGCCAAGTTACAATATTTATATTCTGGCTTAAATATTCTTACTCTTGCAATTAATTTTTGTTTTATTTCGTTTTGAAGTGTGTTTATACAATAAATATAGTTTTTATTTCTAAAATTTTCTTTTAATAATTTATTATCTATCAAATCGTTCATCATCTCCTTGACCTTGTGGTAATACCTTTATAAATATTCCTTCTTTAGTTCTTTCTAGGATAGAATTTGTATCCAAATTAATATATGTTTTGTGTATTTGCTTATCTTTAGGTGCCTTTTTAAAATGCATTGGTACACAGGTTGCATCAGACAAAAATCTAAAATGATTAACTACTTTTTGGCTATAAGCCTTATTATTTTTAGATACTTGTTTAATTGTTTTCTTAGATTTTTTACTCCATGGAACCATTATATGTGATTTTACTCTTTTTCCGTTTGGCATATCCCAATCATCTGACCCAGCATAAATAGGAACAATAGGACTTTTAAAATATTCTTTTGCAAAATCAGCAAATATATTTTGAGGAAGATGAACATTTACTGGAAACATAGAGTTGATATCTACCGCAAAGTCCACGAAGTGTTTTACTTCTCCAAATGTACCATCTTCAGAAACTCTATCTACTACGATTCCATAATTTCTTTTTTGATTGTCGTTTAATTCTAAAAAACTATAAAGAGATAATGCAATACGATTCTTAGAAGATTTTAAACGATGAATTGCATTAGCGAATTGTGAAAATCTTACCATGTCTTCGCCAACATCATTTTTAGAAGCAGGGAGACGTTTAGAAAAATATTCCTTATACTCTTTTCCATATGATTTTTTTAATTCTTCTTCTAAAGGTGTCATAGAATAATATCTTCTATCTGAATTATCATCATCTAATATCAATTCTCCACTGCGAGTTAATTCTTCTATTTTTGTTTCATTTTCTGTATAATAGGCTTCTGTTGGATAATAGAATAGTTCCATTTTTAGAAGAATATTTTTTAAATCTTCAGTTTCTATTTGTGGGGCTTCGGAACCATTTACTAAAAGAGGTTCTAAATTAAATTCTGAAATTGCATACATTGCTCTAGAATATGAATTTAATATATGTAATGCTCTATTTGTATACATTATATTGATTCCTAACAAATCAACTGTACTTAAAGTTTTTTGAACCTCTGGAGATAAGCCTGTCTTTATAGCACTTTTATCTTGCTTTAATTCTGAAAGACCAATTTCATCAAACTGATTGTTGGCAGTTTCTAACCATTCATCTAAATAGCCCATTGAATCAAACAAACTAACTAGTTCCGCATTTGATTGTATTAAATCTTCTCTAATGCTTGATTCGGTATAATCTAGGTATGTCCTCATATATGCGGGTATTCCATCAAGAAGTAATTCGAATGCATCAAGATAACGTTTTCTTTGTATTAATGGCAAACGTGCTAACATTTTTTCTGCCATATTATATTTTTCTTGTCTAGATTTATCTAAATCTAATATGCTATCAAATATGGGTCCATAATTTTTTCTTATTTCAGATTCTACTTGAGGATATAGATGTCTCATAAATAATAATAAATTAGTTAAATTTTCGTCAAAACTATTTGTATGCATAAAGAAGTCCTTATCAGAGGATAAATTATTTTTTTCTATATGGTCTGTAATTTCATTATATTTTTTAGGATTTTTTAATAAATAAAGACAAGCATTATATGCAGTTACTTGATTTAATGTATGTTCGTTATAAAAAGAAACTGTTTTTAGTCTTGAATTATAAGTGTTTAATAAATTATAGATGCTAAAATCTCCCATATTTGGATTGTTAGCCTTTTCTCTTTGAACAAATCTATATATTCTGTCAATATCTGTATTTATTTCTTTATATTTAAATGGTTTAATATCAGCTACCATTCCTTCAGCTTTATCAATAGCGTATTTAAAATTCATAAAGTACATAAGTAGTCCTCCCAACGATTAACATAATTATTATACTATATTTTAGTTGTTTAAACAATAGTTTTGCTAAATTATAGTATATATGGTACAATGTGAACATAGGAGAGATGATATGAAAAAAGGAAGAGTTTTATTAGGAATGAGTGGGGGAGTAGATAGTAGCGTATCTGCTTTACTATTAAAAAATGAAGGTTATGAGGTTATAGGTGTTACTTTGTCACTTTCTAACCATACAGATGCTAAAGATGCTAAAGAGGTATGTGATAAGCTAGGAATAGAACATATTTCTATAGATATGCAAGAAAGTTTTAAAAAATATGTAATAGATAATTTTATAGATTGTTATGCCAATGCACTTACACCTAATCCCTGTATAGAATGTAATAGAAAACTAAAATTTGGAGAGATGTATAAAAAAGCTAAAGAATTAAATTGTGATTTTTTAGCAACAGGCCATTATGCAAAAATAGAATATAATGATGAATATAATCAATATGTATTAGAAAAATGTATAAATACTAATAAAGATCAATCATATGTGTTATATACTTTACCACAAGAAATATTAGCTAATGTTTTATTTCCATTAGGTAATTTTAGTTCTAAAGATGAAATAAGACAAATTGCAAAAGAAAATAATTTAGTAAATGTGTCAGATAAACCAGATAGTGAAGATATTTGTTTTATTCCTGATGGCAATTATAAAAAGTTTTTGGAAGAGAATTCTAACATAAAACCTAAACCAGGTAATATAGTTCTTACTGATGGAACAGTTTTAGGAAAGCATACTGGTCTATATAATTATACAATTGGTCAAAGAAAGGGTATGGGAATATCATATAAAGAACCTTTATTTGTTATAGGCTTTAATATTTTAAAAAATGAAGTAATAGTTGGAACTAAAGAAGAGGTATATAAGAAAGAAGCTATAATAAATAATGTAAATGTATTAATAAAAGATATTACTATAGATAATTTAAAAGTTGGAGTAAAAACACGTTATAGCAAAAAAGAATCTATTGCAACATTGCATACGTTAGAAAATAATAAGATTAAAATTACTTTTAACGAGCCAGAAAAATCTTTAACTCCTGGACAGTCTGCTGTATTTTATTTAGACGATATTGTAGTAGGTGGAGGAATTATAGAACAAGCTTTGTAATATAGACAAATTGACATAATTCCATAAATAAGGTATCATATATAGAGTAACAATTAAGGAGGTACAAATATTTGAGTATTAAAAAGCCAATTGGCTTAAATCCAACAGAACGCCGGTTAGATTGTTATGCATATGCGTGCAATCTTAATAAGCCACAAGACTATGTTGGGCAAATCGCTGGCTATGAGGACAAAGGCATCATTTCTAAAAAAGAGGTAATTGAGAGATTGATTGCCGATATGACAGAAGAAGACATATATGTTCGGGAAGCTTCGTACGAAGAGACTCCATCCGATTGGGAATGGAAAATATGTCTTTTCGTAGTAGATACAGGTAATAAAGAGGAATACGACTATCACTTTATGAGAGAAGATAGGCCTAGGCGCTGGTCACACAAATTTAGAGGTAAAAAACCTACTGATAAAGATATTTATGGGGCAACTATTACAGATCCCAGGTTGGCAGAAGTCAGCCTAAGATATAATTATAAATTTGTCGGATTCTTCATCCTTTGTCCACTTTGAGCAGACCTTCGGGTCTGTTTTTTTTTGAATATAAATAGAAATGTGTCGATTTTTACTTAAAGTTTGCTGTTGTAAAAAAATTATTTTTTTGTTATGATATAGGAAACTTATTTAAATATAAGAAGGAAGGGATACATATGATTAAAGAAGCTAAGATAAGTGATTATGACATAATTGCACAAATTGATGAAGACAGTAATAAAAATAAACTAGAAAATGAGCAATTAAATAATATAAGAGAAGCTTTAACTAATTACAGTAAAGTAGTATTTATAGATTACGAAAATGAAATTCCAGTAGCATATGCGCAATGTTCATTACAGGATGAAAATATATCTCCAATTGGATATTTAGAAAAAATAAGTATTAAACGCAATTATCAAAATAAGGGAATTGCTAAAAAATTATTAAATAAATGTGAAGATTGGGCAAAAGATAGAGGTTGCGAAAAATTTACAGCTAGTTGCAATATTGATGACGAACAAGCTATGAGCTTATATAATTATTCTGGTTTTTCTGAAATAAGTAAAGTAGCTTATTTTTCTAAGGAGCTTGATATATGAAAGGTAAAAGATTAAAAAATCAAGAAGAGGAAGAATTTGTTCCAAAGGCCTTTAAAAAAGATAAAGCTATTGATAAAACAGAAGTATCAACTAAAAAAACTCGTAAAAATGTAAAATCTAAAAAGAAAGCTAATAAAAAATTAAAGAAAATTATTCTTATTATCATTTTAATAGCCATAATTATAGTTGGAATTACACTAGCAGTTTCAGCAATTAAATGGAGAAATATAGCAGAAGACATGTTAATTAACGAAAATTCTGTAGTTGTTGATGCGAATGGAAATCAAATAGCTAAATTAGGTAGCGAAAGAAAACAAAAAAAGGTTAGTATTTCAGAAATACCAGTAAATTTAAAAAATGCTTATGTGGCAATTGAAGATGAAAGATTTTACAAGCATCAAGGTGTTGATATAAAAAGGACTGGTTCTGCTATCTTAAGTTATATTTTTCATTTTGGTAATTCGTCATATGGAGGAAGTACAATTACTCAACAGTTAGTAAAGAATATGACTGGTGACAATACAGACAGTATTTTTAGAAAAGTAAAAGAATGGTGGCAAGCATGGAATCTAGAGTGCATAACTGAAAAAGATGAAATTCTAGAAACATACCTAAATATTATATATGTAGGTCCAAGTATATATGGGGTAGAAGCTGGAAGTAATTACTACTTTAGTAAATCTTGCAAAAATCTAACATTAGAAGAATGCGCATTTTTAGCAGGAATAAATAATTCACCTAATTCTTATAACCCTTTTGGAGAAAAAGATAATTCAGAGAAAATAAAAAATAGAACTAATACAGTATTAGCTAAAATGTTGGAATTAGGATATATTGACGAAACAGAGTATAATGAAGCAACAGCAAACGTTGATGCAGGCTTAAAATTTAAGAAAGGATCTGTAGAGTCAAGTGATGGAGTATATTCATATCATACTGATGCTTTAATAACTGATGTTACAAATGATATTGCAGAAAAATATGATATTTCAAGCGATTTTGCGACAAATTATATTTACATGACTGGCTTAACAATAACCAGTACGCAAGATACAAAAATACAAAATCAAATTGAAACAGAAATGGAAAAAAGCAAATATGTATTACAGTCAAAAACTGGTGGAGACCCTTCACAAGCAGCAATGGTGATAATAGACCACAAAACAGGATATGTATTAGGATGTGTAGGTGGATTAGGAGAAAAAACAACTCCACGTTCATTAAACAGGGCAACACAAAGTATAAGACAAACTGGATCTGCAATTAAACCAATTGCTGTTGTTGGACCAGCTATTCAGAAAAGAATAATAACAGCATCTTCAATATATGATGATACTGAAAAAGATTTTCCAGGTGGATATCACCCTGTAGATTATAGTAAGGCGTTAGGCAAAATAACTGTTAGAAGAGCTATAGAATCTTCACAGAATATTCCTTTTGTAGAAATAATGCAAGAATTAAAACCTAGTGTTTCGATGGATTATTTGGAACGATTAGGAATAACAACTCTAACAGAAGAAGACAATAACTTATCTTTAGCATTAGGAGGTTTACAAAAAGGAATAAGTCCACTAGAAATGGCTGCAGCATATGCTGCAGTAGCAAATGATGGGCAATATATAGAACCAGTGTTTTATCAAAATATAAAAAATCATTCTGGTGAAACTATAATAACACCAAAACAAGATACAAGAAGAGTATTTTCTAAAGAAACAGCATTTATATTAAAAGATTTGCTAACCCAACCAGTAGAAGGAAGCAATGGAACAGCTACATATTGTAAGATAAATGGAATTGATGTTGCAGCTAAAACAGGTACTACAGATTCTAACTATGATAGATGGCTTTGTGGATTTACTCCATACTATACAGGTGTTACATGGTATGGATATGATCAAAATGAGACAGTTAACTTTAATAAAAGGAATCCTGCTGGTTTGATTTGGGCAAATGTAATGTCAAGAATACATACTGGTTTAAAAACAGCATATTTCGAAAAGCCATCTTCGGTTCAAGCTGTTACTGTTTGTGCAGAGACAGGCTTAAAAGCACGAACAGGATGTACTAATACATATACTGAATATTTCTTAAGATTTACTACTCCAGATTTATGTAATGAACATAGTGGAAGCGAAGTAAAATCTTCTAATACAAGTACTGAGAAGAAAGATGAAAATTCTACTGTACAAGGAATTAAAAATGACATCGATGCAGAGGAACCTGTAATGAATACAAATGTTGTTACGACAGAGGATAAACCAAGCGAAGATACAAATACCAATACTAACTCTAATAATAATTCTAATAGAAACACAAATACAAATACACATACTAATACAGACACTAATGAAAATACTAATAAAAATACAAATACTAATATTAATTCAAACACAAACACCAATACAAATTTAAATGAAAATGCAAATAGCAATACAAATACGAATGCTAGCCATAACCAAAATACAAATACCAACACTAATACAGAAACCAATTCAGCTACAGAATAATTAAAAAGAGCACATAGAAATATGTGTTCTTTTTTTAGAAAAAAATTAAAAAAGTATTGCATAAAAACAAATGTTCTTATATAATCTAAATACGAACAAATATTCTGCAACTACTAAGGAGGTTATTTATGAAAGTAAAAAGAGGGATAGTTTTAATAATTTTTATTTTAATAATTATTTTTGCGAAGTCTAGTTATTCAAAACAAGAATCAACTTATATAACAAAATATGTTTCTAGTGGGGAGACATTATGGTCAATAGCCAAATATGAAGTAGAAAACAATGAATATTATCAAGACAAAGATATAAGATATGTAATAAATGATATTAAATATGTAAATAAGCTAAAAAATTCTAATTTATCAGTTGGAATGGAGATAAAAATTCCATCATATTAAATTTATAGTAAAGTTAGACAAAATTTACAATATTTACTTGAAAATATAATATTTGAATTATATAATTTTAAAAAGGATTTAGAAAGGAATTAATTATAACGTGGTTAAATCATATTTGTATATCCACATTCATAATTAAACATAATCAAATGAAAAGAATTTCAGTTAAAAATATTATAAAAAACATAAAAAAATTACCACCCAAATTTATTGTTTTGGTATTAATAATTATCATTTTATTATCTACAATAATTACTATAATTATTGTACAAGCTTCGAAACAAAAAGCTGTAATTTATACGGGTGATAATTTAAATGAAAATAAATATCCTCAATATAAAGAACTACTAGATAAATTAAAAGAAGAGCATCCAAATTGGACTTTTACATTATTTTATACGAAATTAAATTGGAGTTCAGTTATTAAAAATGAAAGTCATTCTAATAATAGAACGACTCCATTAAATTTAATACCAGCTTCTAAAACCTACTCTGGAGAGTGGCAATGTGAAGAAGATAATGGTAAAACTTATGATAATGGAAGTTGGGTATGTGCTTCTACAAAAGCTATCGCATATAAGATGGATCCTAGAAACATGCTTAATTCAGCTGATATATTTCAACTAAAGGAGCTAAATTTTAATGAAGATGCTGCTACTAAAGAAGGAATAATGGATAAAACAGAAGATACTTTTTTAAAAGGTGAAAGTCTGGCAGAAGCAATTTTAGATGCTGGTAAAAAGAATGACATAGATCCATATTTTATTGTTTCTAGATTAATACAAGAACAAGGAAAAAATGGTACTAAATTATCACGAGGATATGAATATAATGGTCAAACAGTATATAACCCATTTAATATTGCTGCTTCTGGAAATTCACAAACAAGTATTATAAATAATGCAGCAGAATATGCCTATTCACATGAATGGTTTTCTTTAGAAAAAGCATTAATAGAAGGCGTAAATTTTATTAATATTAAGTATATGGATATAGGACAAGATACATTATATTTTCAAAAATTTGATGTAATAAAGGAAAATGAACTATATACAAATCAATATATGCAAAATTTATTAGCGCCAACATCAGAAAGTGATATTTTATTAGACCAGTATGAAAGTTCTAATACAGTAGATTCTAAATTGAATTTTATAATACCTTTATATGAAAATATGCCAAAGGAAATTTCAGAAAAGCCAAAAAAAGAATAAACAAAGGAGAAATAACAATGAGTTCAATAATTAGTCATGTATACATTTCAAATATACTAAAGGAAAAATATAAATTAGGAGACGAATTTTTATATGGTGCAATCTTACCAGATATACTACATAAGGCAATACCAGCTCAGAGGAGAGAAATGACACATTATTTACGCCATGGTATCTTATATGGTTCAGAAGGAGATTATCCAGATATAGAAAGATTTATAATTGAAAATACCGAAATTTTACCTAAAAGCCAAATGATGCAAGGATATTTAGCACATTTAATTGAAGATATGCTATGGTTTAGTATATATATACCTAGAATGACTATCGAAAAGGATAAAAAAACTATTATTTATAAAAAGGATAATTCTGTGCATACTGATGATGAATTTAGAAATGATATCTATTCTGATTATACAATTATGGATAGATATCTTTTAAAGAAAACCGACCTAAACATAGAAAAATTGCAAAAAGAATTTCTAGCAATATCAGATGACATAAATTTAAAAAGCACAATCAAAGAAAACTTTAAATTGTTCGATTTAAGAAATGAACATCTAATTTTAATTTCTTTGGATATGCTAGAAGAATATATAAGTGCGTCATTAGAAAAGGTTAGTTTAGTTTTAGACAAGATTTATAGATAATATTAATAATTTAGCAAAAAGAAGGCGATTTAGTTTTTAATATAATATATATAATTATTTTTCAAAAACCAAAAATTATACATGTTTTTAAAATATGTATAATTTTTTTGATTTTATATATATATATTCATGCAATAACATTATTGACATTTTATATACATTTGACTTATAATATGTATATGAAATGTCGGAGGTATAATATGGATAATTATGAAAAGATTATAGATAAAAATAATGGAATTATATATGCACATAAACTAGAAGATTATAGAATGAATAGACATGATTTAAATTCATTAGTTGAAAAAAAATTATTAAAAAGAATAGCTCATGGAATATATGCAAAGCCAGATAAGAATATAAATGAGTTTTGGTTAATGGGAGAAAAATATAAAAATGGTATATATTCTCATAATACAGCTTCATATTTTTATGGAATGACGGATCGTACACCATTACAATTAGATATGACTTTTCCTAGCAATAACAGAATAAAAAATGACTTATTAAATGTTCATTATATAAAAAAAGAATTTCATGATGTTGGTTTAACAGAATTAAAATTGGATGATGGTTTTGTAATAAGAATTTATAATGTTGAAAGAACCATTTGTGATATTATTAGAGATAGGAATAAAATCGACTTACAAATCTTTAATACAGCAATAAATGAATATATGAAAAGAAAAGATAAAAACCTTATTTTATTATCAGAATATGCAACAAAATTTAAAATAGAAAAAATATTGGCTCAATATATGGAGGTGCTTGGATGAAAAGAAATGCAATGAGTCTAAAAGCAATAATCAATAACATTGCAAAAGAAAATAAAGTTTCGGCACAATCTGTATTACAAACATATATGCTTGAAAGATTACTTGAAAGAATTTCTATTTCGAAATATAAAGATAATTTTATTCTAAAAGGTGGAATGTTAATCTCTGCTATGCTTGGAATTGATAGTAGAACAACTATGGATATTGATACAACAATCAAAGGTTTTAAATTGACAGAAGAAAATATTATAAATATAATTAATGAAATTTGTAATATAAAAATTGATGATGGAGTTACATTTGAAGTACAGAAAATAGAGTTAATTAGAGAAGATGATGATTATGGTGGATATAGAATAACTTTCAAAGCAAACTATATGGAATCAATGCCTGTTATTATGAAAATTGATGTTACTACAGGAGATAAAATTACATATAAAGAAATTAAGTATTGTTTTGACTTAATGCTTGAAGATAGAAAAATTCAAATTTGGTCATATAATCTCGAAACAGTTATTGCTGAAAAATTTGAATCAATTATAAAACGCGGAATCTTAGGAACAAGAATTAGAGATTATTACGATGTATATATGTTACTAAATACTCAAACTAAAAATATCAATTTTAATACCTTAAAAGATGCTATTTATTCTACTGCAGAACATAGAAACACAATAAATATTATTAAAGACTGGTCAAAAATTATTGAACAACTTGATAATAGTGATATTATGAAAAAACAATGGGAAAGATACAAAAAAGATAATTTTTATGCTAAAGAGATTAAATATGAAGATTTAATTGAAAGTTTAAAGCAAGTTGGAAAAATATTATAGAAATATATTAGATAATAAAGAAAAATAAAATGATATTAGAAAATTAATTTCTTCAAAATTAAAAGAAAATAGTTCTATGAAGTATGATGTGCGAATTGCAGATTTTTAATTTTAAATAATAAAAGTAAATTACGAAAAATTATAATTTATAGATTAGTTTGAAATACAACTAATCTTTTATATTTTGTAAAAACAGTAGAGTAGGGGGGATAGCACATTTTTTAATATATAAAAATTATGAAAATATATTAAATAAAATTTTGTGCAATCTTCTGTTAGACTAATAATAACTTTTATAAATAAAAAATTTTTAATATAAAAAATAAATTTTAAAATAAGATTTAAAAATAATTTATAGAAATTTGTAAAAATTTTTAAAATTATAATTTATAAATATTTAGAATTTTAAAAATCATAATTTTGTAATGCAAACATTGTAATACTAAAAAACGAACATTTGTTATTTAGTGATTTTTTATAGAATTTATATAATATTTTAATTAAATTATTGTTTCATTAAGTTCAAAATCGTTTTTAAGCAATTTTAATGAATTTTGTTTGCAAATTTATATATTCTAATTAATATAATATTTGCATTTTGTACTATGATCTTATAAATTCTTTGATTGTTGCAATAGCTGTACTACAAACTAAAATTATGCAAAATAATGACCTTCTAAAATCAATTTTAAGCCATTTTTATTTTTAGATTGATAAATTACTTGTTTAAAATTTTAGGTTAAATATTGATTTTAGAAAATTACCATTAAAAAGTAGATTTTTTTGAAGAAACTACTATCATATATAGATATGCAAAAAAGTGCCAAAAAAACGACGCACGAGAATCGATTTTAAGCCATTTTAATTTTTTAGCCATATAGTTTGTTGTCCGTAAAATAAGGCAAATAGAGAGAAATAGGCGCTTTGGAGATTTTTGAAAAATTTTCATATAATTTAATATATAAAAATAAAAAAATATATAATAAGAAAAAATTATAGATATAAATTTAAAAATATAATAAGTAAAATAATTATAGTAATGAAATTATATAAATAAAACAAAAAAATGTCTTAAAATTGATTTTAATAAGTCATAAGAATATTAATATAATAGTAATACAAAAGATTATAATAATTAAGAAAATAATGAATATAATATAAATATAATAAGAAAATAAAGGTATATAAATGAATATTAGTATGCATAGAACAGCTAAAAGCCTTGAATTAGTAAAAGTAGAGGTTTATAACTGTTCTATATTATGCCCTTATCTCTTTTTGCACAAAACTTTGATTTTGTGCAATGTTATATATTGCAAAATATACCGTTCTTCTTGTCCCCTCTAGCTATTTATAAGATTTTTTTAATAGTTTTAGGCATTATTATTTTAAACATTTTTTCTAAACATTACTATTTTTTCGTTTTTATCTTTTGAAGATGAACTACAAAATGACTCATACTTTTTCCATTCTGTAATACTTCGTTGTAAAATACAAAAATATTTTCCCGATAAATTTGGTGGATATTTATTATCATAAAAGTCATTATCAACATAAAATATCCTACCTCTCTCCTGCTCGTAGTCGATAATATTATTTAAAGCGTTACTAGCTTCACGAAAAGTCGGATAAGATGAAAGTATATATGGTTTTCCTCGACCATTTCGAACATAAATACAAAATTCTTTTTTAGTCTTGTCTTTTTCCATAATTAATCACTTCCATTTTTTCTATCTTGAAATATTTGTTTTGAATTATAATAATTTTGACGAAAATCGTCAATAAGAAAAAATATATACAACAAGTGAGTAACTTTATGATAAAAAATATAAAATGGCTTAAAAACGATTTTAAGCTTAATTTAATAAATATATAAATATTAATAATAAAAAAATAATGAGCGTACTACAAAAATACACTCATTACACTCCAAAATCTCCCATAAGATGTTACTATATCTGGTATAAGATGTTACTATATCAAGTAAGTAACATCTTAATTTTATAACCAAATACCGAAAAAATTAGACAATAACGGCATATATTAAGCTTCAGCACTACATTAAAGGCTTAAATTTTTTCGACGAATATCGAATTCCTCGAAAAAAAATAGATTAGAGGCTTAAGCCTCTTTTATGGTTTAAGGATATCAACAAACACTAAAACCATTAAGCTTGAAACTATATTGAAAACAGCACTTTTTTAATATTAAAGAAACTATAAAGCTTGAATTTGAACATAAAAAAAGGCTATATAAATTTTGATTATATATAACCTTAAAATAATACTTGGACCATAATATAAATAACTATTCAATTAATAATTATTATACACATGATTTTAGCATTGTCAATATTTATTTTTATTTCAGCTTACCAAAAGGGGTAAATTTATAACCCCCTTTTGCTAAGCAAAACCTAATTATCATACAAATCATTTAAATCATCAGAACTGTAATTTCTTTGTTCAAAATTTTTTTTAGAATTCTTTTTCTTTATATTCTTTTTAGTATTTACTATATTAGTATTTAATAGGGTGTGATTTTCTAGATGTAGATTTTCAAGGTATAGAAAACCTATATCTTGTTTTTTGTCTAATGGAAACTCGTAAACTATGTATTCATACTCGATTCGTCCACTTTTTGTCTCATTAGGCATAAGTTTTTTAATTACCAAATAATTATGGTCTTGTAATTCCTTCAAAGTACTGCGAATAGAGGTCAAATTGTCTTTACTAGCCGAGCATAAACCTTTTAAAGAAAAATCCCAACAATCTGGCAAGCTTAACATATAAGATAAAAGCCCTTTTGCCTTGAAAGATAGCCTTTTGTCCTTCAAATGATAATTAGACATAACAGTATAATTTTTTGTTTTTTCAATTCTAAAAATTGCCATAAAAAAATACCCCATTTCAAAGCCTAAAATATCAAAATAAAATCAATTGTTAAAGATTGCCGGATAACTTTGATTTTGTGCAATGTTATATATTTATTTTTTAAGCTTTTTTCTACTATATATATCCTCCCTCTTTCTTCTTAAAAGATTAAGGCTATTTTAGTACCACTAGATATGTACTTCTATATTCTTAAGCTATTATTGTATGATGTTGATTTGGAATTGCCACTAATGAAATACAAAAAATCATTAATAATAAAATATATACAATAATCATAAATTTTAGATCTTTTTTAGTATCTACCCTATTTCTGGTTATAAAGTAAAAAATAACATTAATTATAAAAACTATAATTGGAGGAATTTTTCTCGGTTGATATCATGTATATACCTCCCCTTCTTTTTGGTATTATATAGTTATATTTATATTTGTCTATATAATATGATAAAAATTGAAGAGTCAGAACTTTGAGGCTCTGACTCTTCTTAGTGACAATAGGCACATCCTTATTCCCATTTACCAATTACCTAAAGGGTTCATTGATTTCTTCAAGCGTTGCATTACCAATGCAGATGAAATCACGTGCCTCCACAGGTTTGAAAACAAATTCATCAAAAACAAAACCAGAGCGATTGGAGTCTATAATGCCAACTTTTGTTGCGAAAATAGCACCATTTTCAACCCGTGGATTTGTTACCAAGAGAGTTGTAGTTGTACTACCGTTCCCAGTTGCATTTACCTGTTGCAAAACATAATATTTTTCCATGTTGTTACCTCCTGATTTATAAATGGGTTTATAGTTCTATCTTATATATTATAACATATTTTGCATATTTTTTCAAAGTGGATAAAAGCCACTATTTTCAGCACTTTCGAAGTGCAACGCACGAGAATCGATTCTAAGGCATTTTTATTCAAAAGGCATATAACTTCATTGCTAAAAATAGCCTATTTTTACTAATTTTACTATTTTAATTGAATTTATATATAAAATGTCATATAATATGAAAAGATTTTATATTTTTTAGGAGGATAATATGGAAAAAGTAATTTTAAAAAATCTATATAGACAAAAAGAGAAATATGCAGATAAAGATATTTGTATCGAAGGTTGGGTTCGAACTATAAGAGATTCAAAAACATTTGGTTTTATAGAACTAAATGATGGTACTTTCTTTAAAAATGTACAGGTAGTCTTTAATGATAATTTAGCAAACTTTAATGATATTTGTAAATTAACTATTAGCTCTACAATAAAAGTTGAAGGTAAATTTATATTAACTGAGAATGCTAAACAACCATTCGAAATACAAGCAACTTCAGTTGAAATAGAATGCTTATCAGATAATACATATCCACTTCAAAAGAAAAGACATACTTTTGAATATTTAAGAACTATAGCACATCTACGTCCAAGAAGTAATACATTTAATGCTGTATTCCGTGTTAGAAGTGCTTTAGCATATGCAATACATAAATTTTTCCAAGAAAAAGGCTTTGTATATGTAAATACACCTCTAATTACAGCAAGTGATGCAGAAGGTGCTGGTGAAATGTTTAATGTAAATTCATTTGATTTAAACAACTTACCTAAAGATGACAAAGGAAATATAGATTTTACTCAAGACTTCTTTGGAAAGCCAGCACATCTAACAGTAAGCGGCCAATTAAATGCCGAAACATTTGCAGAAGCTTTTTGCAATGTATATACATTTGGACCAACATTCCGTGCTGAAAATTCTAACACTGTTAAGCACGCTGCAGAATTTTGGATGGTTGAACCAGAAATATGTTTTGCAGACTTAAATGATGACATGGATTTAGCTGAAGAAATGATTAAATACATCTTTAAATATGTTATAGATAATTATCCAGAAGAAATGCAATTCTTTAATAATTTTGTAGATAAAGGTCTTTTAGATAGATTAAATAATGTTATAAATTCAGATTTTGCAAGAATTAGTTATACTGATGCTGTTGCAGAATTAGAAAAGCATAATGATGAATTTGAATATAAGGTTAGTTGGGGTGTTGATTTACAAACAGAACATGAAAGATATCTATGTGAAAAGATATTCCAAAAACCTGTATTTGTAACTGATTACCCAAAAGAAATTAAAGCATTTTATATGAAACTAAATGACGATGGAAAAACTGTTGCAGCAGCTGATTTATTAGCTCCTGGAATAGGTGAAATTATTGGTGGAAGTCAAAGAGAAGACGACTATGACAAATTATTAGCTAGAATAAAAGAATTAAATATGCCTTTAGAAAATTATGACTGGTACTTAGATTTAAGAAAATATGGTAGCTGTAAACATGCAGGCTTTGGTCTTGGTTTTGAAAGAGCTATTATGTATTTAACAGGAATGCAAAATATTCGTGATGTGATACCTTTCCCAAGAACACCAAATAACTGCGAATTCTAAAAGAGCAAATGTTCGGTATTCATTTAATAGTACAGTCCCCTATCTTAATTTAATAAGATAGGGGACTTTTATGTATGTTAAATATTAAATAGTAGTGAATTAGAAAGCACCTGCTCCACCGCCTCCGGCCTCCTCCTCCACCGGAACCAGAACCGGAATAGCCAGTAGAAGAATTTATTGAAGTTGCAAATGAAGACGAATAGCTAGACATACACAAGACTGGATATGTTAAATATATCTTATCATCTGAGTATCCAGCTTTTATTAATTCTTCTTTGAATTCTTTCGCTACTTTATCTGCAATACCAAATAAGGAAGCAAATACCAAGTATTCATTCCAAATACTTATCTCTATCGGGTATCTGTCCTTTATTAAACTATAATCTTTTAAATATTTCCATAATCCGAGTAATTCTTTTTGATCCTGAGCATATTTATCTGTAGGAATTTTATATAAATCATCTAATATTATTACTACAATGAATGTTAAAAATGCAGTAAATACGGAAGACATAATAAACTCAACAATTCCAAGTGCTTTATCAGGATTCATTACCAAAGTATTAAATAAAAATACTATTAATAATGTTACAATTAATATTATGAAATTTAATATTAAACTTGTCTTAACTTTTTTATACATTTTTTTATTATCAATTAATTTTTTTGAGCTAGCTTTAGAGATTTGTTGAACTAATTTTCTGTTCTTAGAAATTTCTTTAAAGCGAGCATTTAATTCTACTGTTGTTTCTGTATAAGCTGAAGCATTAAAATCTGTAGATATTTGATCTGAAAAAATTAATGATAGTATTTGTTTTTCATACGGACACAATTGGGTAAAATCTGCATTCTGATTAATAGAAACATTATATTCATAATCAGCTTCTTTTTTCTTATTAGCACCTTTTTTTGTTTCCATATTTAATATTTTCCTATTAGTTAAATCTAGTATTGTTGCAATAATTAAATTAGAACTTAGAGCATTAGTACTCTTTGCTGGTAATAATGCTTGATATTCTAATAAATTTAAACGTTTGGGTATATCTCTAAAATAGTTTGCATTTTTTACAGTTGTTCTATATTTTTTACTTTTAATAATTCCATACGTTAGGAAAATTATGCATAAAATAACTAGTAATACTACTAAAATAACATTAATCGTTATATGTATAAAATATCTAGTATTTCCTAAAGACATACTATTTTCAATTTTATATAGACTGTTAAAATCATAATCATTATTATATTTTTTTGTACAATTCATTAGTACAGTATTAGGAAAAACTATTCTAGCATCAACAGGCTTACCAGATGGAATATTTCTAATATTAAAACTAATACAATTTGATGCCGAATCCAACATAACTTGTATATCCTCTAGTTTTGTAGCATATGTATGAGGATAATATTTTACATCATCCATATTTATAGATTTTGGCAAATAAATATCTAAATTAAACTCATCTACATCAGTTTCTATCCCATTACCTATAAAATTATAATATATTTCACTCATATCATTATATTGAACAACTGCATCTGTTATATCATATGAATAATGTACAGTTTGAAAATTATTAGAAGATATTGGAGAATAAACCATTATATCATATCCGTCTGTTCTATCTGCATTTACTGCATCTACAGTGTAAACACCATTATCACCTTTCTCAGCATTAGATGCTTTTGTAAAATTGGTTGTTATATTAGCTGGATTTGTAACAGCGACAGTTATATTTTCAATTCCAGTTGCTTGATATCTAGCAGAGTTTGGTTCCATTGAATCTTTATTAGTTTTATAAAAATATCTTAAATCACGCGTTAAACCATTTGCGCTACTAGAAAAATAATAAGTAATAGACTCATCTATATGAATTGTTCCGTCTTCTTGAATATAAGCATCCATATCATAATTGGTAATATCATAAGATGGTCCATCTGCTAATACATTGTTAGGTATTAATGCTATAACTGCCAAAATAATAGATATCATTATTATCTTTAATTTCTTTATATGCACCATATAAAAGCACCTCATCCCCAATTATTTAAATCTTCTTAAATATAAATCTATTTTATCTAGAAATTCTGCATTATTCTTTGTTTTTACCATTTGAGAAATAATGTTTTCTGTAACATCGGCTACAGGTAAATTATTTAAAGCCTTACGCAATGCATAAACAGTCTCCATTTCCTTAGGAGTAAGAAGTAAATCTTCTCTTCTTGTACCAGACTTATTAATATCAATTGCAGGGAAAATACGTTTTTCAGATAATTTCCTATCTAAATGTACTTCCATATTACCAGTACCCTTAAACTCTTCGAATATTACATCATCCATTCTACTTCCAGTTTCTATTAAAGCTGAAGCGAGTATAGTTAAACTTCCTCCATTTTCTATGTTTCTTGCAGCACCGAAAAATTTCTTAGGCTTATGTAATGCATTTGGATCAAGACCTCCAGATAAAGTTCTACCAGATGAAGGAATAACTAAATTATATGCTCTAGCAAGTCTTGTAATACTATCTAGTAAAATAACAACATCTTTACCTTGTTCTACAAGTCTTTTAGATCTCTCTATTACCATTTCTGCTACTTTTACATGATGTTCTGGCAATTCATCAAATGTTGAATATATTACATCTCCATTTATAGAACGTTTCATATCTGTAACTTCTTCTGGTCTTTCGTCTATTAATAATACTATTAATTCTATTTCTGGATTGTTTTTTGTAATACTATTAGCAAATTTTTTAATTAAAGTTGTTTTTCCAACTTTTGGTGGAGCCACAATCATTCCTCTTTGTCCTTTTCCTATTGGACTAATTAAATCTATCATTCTCATTGCATATTCATTTGGCTCAGTTTCTAATTTTATTCTTTCGGTTGGATAAATAGGTGTTAAATCGTCAAATTTCTTTCTCCTATATGCTTTTTCTGGTGCCTCACCATTTACTTCTCCAACGAAAATTAAAGATGGGAATCTCTCCCCTTCCTTTGCCATTCTGGAAATTCCTTTTATATGGTCACCTGTATCTAGTTTAAATCTTCTTATTTGTACTGGGGAAATATATACATCATCTGGTGTAGAAAGATAATTTTCGCCCCTTAAAAAACCATATCCATCAGGTAATACTTCTAATATTCCTTCTGCAATTTTGTCATCACTATTAGTAATTTTATATGTTGTATTACTATCTGTTACAACACTTTCATTATTTTTGTCTTCGTTATTAGTTGTATCATTTTCTGTTAATAGGTCAATTAATTCACTCTTTTTATATTTTGAATATCCTTTAATATTTTTGTTTTTTGCAAGCTCTCTTAATTCACTTAGACTATAATCTTCTAAGTTCATAAAATCCCTCCTATATTTAATTAAGCTAATTACATGAGAAATAATATTCTAGATTAAAAGTTTGATAATAAGAAATAGAAAAATAAATGGATAAAAGAAGTATATATCTGTTATTAAATAAGAATACGAAAATAGAAGTTTAATAACAGATATATATGTATAAAGTCTTTAGAATCCTATTATTAATATTTTAAATTTTATTTATTGGCGTCAACATAAACTCTCTCATTAGGTAAATACATGTCTAATTTATCCCTAGCGATTTGTTCTATGTATTCATCGGAATTAATGTTTGCTTCCATATCTGCTAATTCGTTTTTATATTCTTGTTGATCTTGAATTTGTGAAGAAACATAATCTTGTTCTGTTTGATATGAATTTAATGTTGTTTGTTGTTTAATAAGAACATAAATAAAATAAGATAATACAATTAAAATTATAATAACTTTTAATATTTTTTTATTTCTAAAAATTCTTTTCATAAGTATATTTTCTCTCCTATAATCAATTCTACCTAATTATACATTATAATTGTTTTTTTGTATAGTTTTTTTTGATTTATTTTTACAATTTTTTAGACAATTAGTTATAAAAACAAAAATTTTCTTAGATAACGATAAAATAAAGTCTAATAATAATTTAACAGGTGTAAGAATTTTTAAGAATATATTATTTACTAGCTTTGTAAATAGCATTATATATATTATTATGCCTAGAAAAATTCCAATAAAGAGATAGGCTCTTAATTCTCCATCATTAAACTTAAATATAGCTGAAATTATTAAAAATCCTGATATAACCCAAAATAAAATATCTTCTATATAAGTAATAAAATTGCTTGTTTTGAATTTTTTTCTTAAAATTCTAAATATATCAAATATAAAACTAATAATTATACCTAAAATAATAAATATAAAAAAATTATATAGTTGTAACATACAAAACCCCTAAATTATCTAAATATTTTACTAAAGATATTTTCACTTTTCTTCTCCGCTATATCTTGACTGTATCCTATATTTGATATATTTCCCTCTATTTTTACTTCGCTTTCATCTATGTTTAATTTGTTTATTTTTAATTCAGAACCTTTTATTGTAAGCATACCTAAATCTGTTGAAAGAATAACTACTTGATCATCAAAACTTAAAATATCATTTATTCCTGTTACATTTAGTTTTTCTCTATTTTCTAAAACAATATTTTGCATAACATTAATATTAGTTTGCTTTCTTTCCTCTACCATAACTCGTACCTCCTTAAATATATATATTCAAGGCATGTATAAATTATTACTATAAATAGTATAAAACTGGAAATAGTTAAGTACTATTTCCAGTCTACATTAATTATTTGCTCTATCTTGCTCCTGTTGTTTTAATTTTAGGTAGCCAAGTTCTTCCCATCTGTTATATGCTAAATTTAATCTAAATAGCAATTTTGGCTTAGCACCGGCTCTGTTCTTATCTACAACACAAGCATAATATCTTACATCTGGGTCATCATATTTTATTAAGTCATAACATTTTTCATCCATTTCTTCTATTGAATATTCATAATCTTTATAATTTTCGTGATTGATTTGTTTTACCAAACATAATGTATCTAATACTTCTTTTACTGTTCTACTAGCTTGTAAGTCATTGATTGTTAAATTGATTGGCCAAGTTGCTGTTTCTGTTAATTGTAATGTTGAAAAGATAAACATATTAAAATTTTGTGCTAAGTTAGAAAGAATAGTTGCAGTTTTCTTTACCTCTTCCCCATTTCCTATGTGTTCAGTATCTGTTTTTAATGTATCGTAGAATATATATTCAATATGTTTCATATAATAATAATTCATTATAACTTTTTGTAATTCATCATTAGTGTGATCTGTTATATTAATAAAATATATTGAGTTATTAATTTCTTTGTCTATCCAATCTGTAACAGCTATAGTATCTCTAAATTCTTTAGAAATTTTAGCTAGCCTTTTTACAAAATCAGCTCTAGATTCTCCATCTTCTTGTAATATAAAACCATCTTCATCAGTCTTTACATCTGAACCTTCATCTGCTCTAAACTTAAATTCTAACAATTCTCCTTCTGTTTTATGTAATTTTTTACCATGAATTTTTTGAATTTCTGGATCATTTATAATTGTTGTCATTAAACATAATTTCATTTTTTCTTCTGACATCTCGTTAGAGATTACCAAAACTCTTTTTTTATGAACTAATGATAAATTAGCTACTAGATTGATTGTAAATCTACTTTTTCCAGAGTTAGAAGGCATCGCAACAGCCATTGTTTCTCCTTTTCTTAAGCCTTTAAACTCTTTTGATAAACGTTCAAATGGTAACGGAATTCCTGTAGTTAAGTTGTTTTCTCCTGTTTCTAAGAATTCTGTAAGTCCTTTATTTAATACAGCTCTTTTAAATTTTTCTGTAGCGGTAACTTGTTCAACAGCACTTTCTACTTCTTCTACTGACATTTTATCATATAATTCGTAATTTCTAATTTCAACTACTTTTTCTTGAACACTTTTGATTGGTATTTTTAAATACCAATTTCTTAAGATAAATAATTTTTTTAAATCTATATATACTTTTTCCATAGTAACTGTTCTTTGTAATTTTATACGTGTTACTAATTGTTTCTTTAATTCATATACTTCTCTAGTAGTTTTTGCAAAGTTAAATTTTCTTTTTACAGCTTCTGGTGCGTATTTTTCACCTTCCGTAAAGATAACACTTTTATATAAATTAAGCATTCTTTCGTCTTGAAAGCATACTTCATCATATAAAAAATTATAGCTTACTATATATCTTGGGTCATAAAGTAATAAACCAATATAGTCTTCTTCTAAGTCTAAATCTTGTAATTCTTTTGGAAATCTTTCTACTTCATCTTCTTTAATTTGCTCAGCTTCGAATTCTTTCTTTTCCGCTTCTAAAGCATCTTGTTCATCTTTTTCCTTTTTGGTTTGTCTTTTTTTTAACTCTTTTTTCTTATTTTGTATAGCTATATTTAATTCTTTTATACCATCAAGTGCTTTTTTTAAGTCGTTTTTGCCAATTGCGTCTTTTATTTCTTGAATTTTAGCAGCATTATCTTTTGTTACTGGTATATGATTTAGCAAGTCATATAATTGTGATACATTATTATCAATTGTTCCCATTTCCTTACTCCCTTTTTAATAATTTTAATTTATTATACCAATAAAGAAAATTTTTTTAAAGGCTTTTTTATAAAATTCTATTCGGGATTTAGGGACGTTCATTGTTTTTCATATAATAGGAAAATGCGGGGATTACCCCCGCTTATTTCCTGGAAGATATTCAGAGATTTGTGCGTAAAATCTGATTCTTTGTAAGACTTCTTCGTCTTCTTCAGAAACCAGTACAGTCTGCTCAATACCGAGTCTTTTCTCTTGCTTTTTAAGGTGTTTGAATTCCTCAATTGCCAAGACTAATGCTGGTACACCCACAAGTTCAGCATAATCCTTTAGCTTTTCCATCTCTACTTTTGTCTCTTTCAAGAAAAGCCTGGACATCTGCACAATTTCCTGCAGTGATGGGCTGTTTAACAGAAATTCCTCCTTTGCTAGTTTTTTTAATTCTCGATGTAATAAATTAATGAAATTTCTGGGTTTACCATATCTAGAACGAATAACTCCAAATTCTTTTGGAAAATTATCGTCTTCCAAAATTTCAGATTCATGGACTTCTTTGTCCGTTGCATAAACTGCTTCCTGGCAAAATTCCTCAACCAGTTTAAGGTGATTGGTTAACAAATCCCGACATAAACCTTCAACCTCTGTCATAATTTTTCCTCCTTGTTCAACAAATTCTTTTGTATCACTCTTAATTATACCATAAAACATGGATTTTTACTAGGTTTACTGTAAAATCATTTTTGTCTTAAGCATTAATTTAAACCAAAAATAATTATAAATTACAAAGAAGAAGCCTAAATAAGCTTCTTCTTTATTTTTACATATCAACTTTAATGTTCTCTCCCTCAATTTTTCTATCCTCTAATTCAAATAAATCTCCTTCTTTAAAATTAAATATTTTACCAATAATATTAGAAGGAAAAACGTTTAATTTTGTATTATATTTAGTAGTATCATTGTTATAAATTCTTCTTGCTGCTTGTAATTCACTTTCAACTTTTATAAGGCTCTTCTGCAATTTTAAAAACTGTTCACTAGTTTTTAGTTCTGGATAATTTTCTACTACTAATATTAAATTATTATATTCTTCATTTAATTTATTTAATGCATCTTTATCTTTATGTTGATTATAAGCTGTTCTATATTCTGTTATTTTAGTTAAAACATCTTGCTCATAATTAGCATAACCTTTCGTTACTTCTACTAAATTTGGTATTAAATCAAATCTCTTTTTTAAATAAACATCTATAACACTATATGAGTTATTCATTTGTTTTTTTAGTGTTACAAATTTATTATATGTGATAATAACATATAATACTAAAATAACTAATATTACTATTAATGCTATTGTCATTATATTCCTCCCTTATTCCCTTGTTCATAATTATATTTAGTATAAAACTTTTTATAAAAATTGTCAAAAAATTTACATACTATATTAAATTATGATAGAATATCTTCAATAGGAGGAATTACAAATGATATTTTTAGAGATTTTAGTTGTAGTAATGGTTGGTTTTTTAGTATACAAATTTATTTTAATGCCAAATTTTTCTACTAAAAAAGTAGATATAACCCAGACACCTAGAGAATTTGAAGAATTATATAACAAATTTAATGAACTTGATTTTTTAGATATCACTATTAGCAAAAAGAGGCTGATGTTATTTAGTATTATAGGTCTAATCTGTTTTATGGCATTCTTATTTACTTTTATTTTTACCTATTTAAATTCTTTTAATATGGCTTTTGCTATAATTCCATTAATTGCATTAGCTATAACAGTAATATTATTTTTACTAGAATTTAAAAAATTTAAAGTAAAATATTCAGATGTTATAAAAAGATTTATCCAATTAATAGATCCTAACTTAACTTACAATAACACATCATATGTAGACGAAGAAAATTATTATCAAACAGCTTGTTTTGATAATTTACAACTTAGTAGCTTAACAACAAAAGATACAATAAGTGGTGTAACTAAAGATAATTATAAGTTTTATGCTTCTAATATTTCAGCAACATCTACAGATGAAAATGTATTTAATGGAATTTTTTCTACAGTTATTTTGGATAAAACGATTCCTTCGTATACTAAAATAAATACCGAAAATTTAGAGTATAATACTACATATGCATTAGGAACAACTAATTCATTACTAAAATACATAGAAATGGATAATGCAGATTTTAATAAGGTTTTACATGTATATTCAAATGACAGAATAAATGCAACAGAAATATTAACATCAGACATGTTAGATTATTTAGCAGAATTTTATAATAAATATCATGTTAATTTTCAACTTGTATTTACAGGAAATTATGTGTATTCAAGATTTTATATTAATCAATTATTTACCCCATCTTTTATAGGTAATTTGTTTAATAAAAATAATTTTGCATTATGCTATATTATAATAACATTTATTTTAGATGTAATAGATAAACTTTCAAACAATATGTCAAACTTTGAAGAATAACATAAGGAGGAACAAATGATTTCACGTGATATGAACCCAGAATATCTAAATTCTTTTTTAGACTATTCTGTAACAATTTTAAATAAATCACCAAACACAATAAAAGAATATAATTATGACTTAGCAATGTTCTTGAAATTTATTATGGTTCATTTTCATCTTACAAATGCTAAAGATTTTAAAGATATTAATATAAGCAATTTATCTCTTGATGTAATAAAAAAGATAGAATTAAATGATATACATGCTTTTCTTGCATATTTAACAACTACATATCATAGTAAAGCCGCTACTCGTGCAAGAAAAGTTAGTAGCATTAGAGTATTTTTTAATTATCTATCACAAAAAGCTAATTTGATAGAAAAAAATCCTGCTCAAAACTTAGAAACACCAAAGATAGAAAAACGTATGCCCAAGTACTTAACTCTTGATGATAGTAAAAAGTTATTAACAGTTACAAGTGATGAAGAACGTAACAAAGAAAGAGATTATGCAATTATAACTTTATTCTTAAATTGTGGGCTTCGTTTGTCCGAACTAGTTGGCATAAATATTAATGATATTTCATTTGACGATGCTAAAATGACTGTAATTGGTAAAGGTAATAAAGAAAGAACTATTTATTTAAACAAAGCTTGTTTAAAAGCTATTAATGACTATTTAGAAGTTAGACCTAAGATTGGTATAAAACCTGATTCAATTAAAGCACTGTTTTTAAGCGAGAGAAAAGAACGAATTAGTAAAAGAACAGTTCAATATGTAGTTGATAAAGAATTAAAACGTGCAGGTTTAGACACAAAAAAATATTCTACTCATAAATTAAGACATACTGCTGCAACACTTATGTATCAGTACGGAAATGTTGATATAAGGGCTCTTCAAGAGCTTTTAGGACATGAAAGTATTTCTACAACAGAAATTTATACTCATGTTGCTAATGAACAAGTTAGAAATGCAGTTGATGTAAATCCACTTTCCGATTATTCAACAGATAAATAAAGCAAAAGACACTAATCAATGTTATGGTTAGTGTCTTTTAATGTGAAACTAGATCCTAACAGTGACATATTAATATTATATGACCATTCGAGCATTATATAAATTGCTTAACCTATTACTGGTTGTAGTTGCTTGTTATCTAAAGCTTCTTTTATGGTAGGTATTAAATAATCAAATTTGAATACTAAAGATGTAGGTTTGGTAATAGGATTATCTTGTGTAAATGGCACGAAATAATAATTTTTCCTATTCAGTAATTTTCCTATGTTTTCAGCAGAACCTGAAAGTCCATCATTTGTTGAAATACCTATTACCAGAGGTCGCTGATTGCGTAGATGAGATTTTATTGCCATAACAGCAGGCGTATCAATTATTGAATTTGCAAGTTTGGCGATGGTATTGCCAGAACAAGGTGCTACAACCATAATATCAGTTAACCCTTTTGGACCTATAGGCTCTGCTCCCTGTATTGTATGAATAATTTTATTACCTGTTATATTTTCTATTTCATCTATAAATTCTTTAGCTTTTCCAAATTTAGTATCTAAATTATAGCTATTATAAGACATAATTGGTATTATATTAGCACCCAAGTCTTTAAGTTCTTTAATTTTAGGAATTACTTTTTTAAATGTACAAAATGAACCTGTCATTGTAAATCCTATATTTATATTTTCTAAATCCATAAATTCCCTCCTTTCATATTATCTTTATATATAATATGAAATTATGTTAATTATGGTATGATAAATTTTATATAAAAACAACGAACGTAGTTTTACAATCAACTACGTTCTTCGTTCTGTTAGATAACACCTTTGAATGGGATGTCCTTTCCATAAAAAATCTTGTACAGATGTAGCAAGAGAAGCTGATATGGAGCCCAATCTCCGACTATCTCTCTGAATGTATAGCCTGTAATGCAACCATTCTCCATAGGAATCAATTCCCGCCCGCCACGAGGACGCTTTTCTCTGGATAAGCTACATCCTTTCTCTCCTAACAGGATACATTGATTGTATCCATAATTTTTATCAATGGCCACCGGTTCGCCAACATTCCTAACCTTTAATATTAGGGAATTTTGTAACCCAGTATAAAAGCCATCTATAGGATATATTGATGTATATCCTTTGCAAAGATGCTTAAAGAGTGTCTCAAAACTTATTTCTGAGAAATCTTTAGGCGAATAGTAGCACCCTGTTCGCTTGCAACATTTCCCTCCGCATTTTTCGCAAAGCGCAGGATTGAACCTTGGCAGAGCGTCATAATATCCATTCTTTTTCTGGATATATTCTACTAAATCGGAAAACAAATATAAATTTTCCGAGAAATCGGTTTGCCACAGAGCCATAACCAATTCTGCCTCTATAGTTTTCTCACCAGCCTCCAGCATTCTGATTTGCTTTTTGTCCATTTCATCATACTGAATCGGTAACCAGACTGTATGAAAAGTATCAAAATTAAAACCTACAAATCCGATTTCTTTTGATTCATACAGCTGATTTATTTTTTTGAAGTTTACACTCCGAAGTTCCATAGGTGTTAAAAATTTCATTGTTTTTCTCCCTTCATTATTTAGAGTTATTTTTACAATATATCTGGTGTATTATATCATATTTTACGAATTATGTAAATAAAATGAACTTTAAGGACCGTCCCTAAAGTTCAAAATTAATTATTTTATTAATTCTAGAGTTTGTTTTGCTATCATTAGTTCTTCATCTGTTGGAACTACATATACTTTAATTTTAGAGTTATCAGAAGAAATTAATCTTTCTTCACCTTTTACATCATTTCTTTCATCATCTATCTCTACACCCAAGAATTTTAAATTTTCGCAAATTCCTTTTCTAATATTCTTTTGGTTTTCTCCGATTCCTGCAGTAAATAGCATAACATCAAATCCATTCATTGCAACAGCACATTTAGCTATTTGTGCAGCAATTAAATAATTGTGTATTTTTATTGCAAGTGCGGCTTGTTCATTTCCTTCTGCTGCTGCAGCTTCCATATCTCTACAGTCTTGTGTAACTCCTGATAATGCTAAAATACCAGATTCTTTATTTAATATACGTTCCATTTCATCTGGTGTTAAGCCTTCTTTTTTCATTATAAATGTAACTACAGATGGGTCAATATCACCAGAACGTGTACCCATTGGGATGCCAGCAAGTGGTGTAAGTCCCATACTTGTTTCTACAGATTTACCACCTTGAACTGCACATATACTTCCACCTTGACCTAAATGGCAAGATATTATTCTTAAATCTTCTATTGGTTTTCCTTCTAATTCAGCTACACGATTAGCTACATATTGATGAGATGTACCATGGAAACCATATTTTCTAACTCCATATTCATTATAATATTTATATGGAATTGGATAAATATAATGTTCTTTTGGCATTGTTTGATGAAATGCTGTATCAAATACAGCAACCATTGGCTTATTAGGAATTAATTTTTGTGCAGCTTTAATTCCCATTACTGCTGCTGGATTATGAAGTGGTGCTAAGCTTGCACATTCTTCTATAGTACTTATAACTTCTTCATTAATAATTACAGGTTTATTAAACTTTTCACCACCATGAACAACTCTATGTCCTGTAGCATTTATTTCTTCTAGTGAATCAATTACTTTGTATTCTGGATTTAATAATTGTTCTAGTGAAAATTCTAATGCTTCTTCATGATTTTGTACTGGTTTTTCTAATTTATATTTTTCTCCATTTACTTTATGTGTTAAAAATGAGTTTGGTTGACCTATTCTTTCAAAAGTTCCTTTTGCCATTACTTTTTCTGAAGCCATATCTATTAATTGATATTTTAATGATGAGCTTCCACAATTAATTACTAAAATTTTCATAAAAAACCTCCAATAAATTTATTTATCCTGTTCTTGTGCTTGTACAGCAGTAATTGCTACAACTCCTTCTATGTCTTTACTGCTACAACCTCTTGATAAATCATTAACTGGTTTTGCAATACCTTGACATAGTGGACCATATGCTTCTGCTTTTGCAAGCCTTTGAACTAGTTTATAACCTATATTTCCAGCATTTAAGTCTGGGAAAATTAAAATATTTGCTTCACCTTTTAAATGACTTCCTTTAGCTTTATATTCTGCAACCTCTGGAATTATTGCAGCATCTAATTGTAATTCTCCATCTACTAATAAATCTGGAGCTTTTTCTTTTACTAAATTTGTTGCTTTTATTACTTTTTCTGTTAATTCAGATTTTGCACTACCATGTGAAGAATATGAAAGCATTGCTATTTTTGGTGTTTTACCTGTTAATAGTTCAAAGCTTTTACTAGATGATATTGCAATTTCGGATAATGCATCACTATCTGGATTTTCGTTTAACCCACTATCTGAGAATAAGAAAACTCCATTTTCTCCATATGTACAATTAGGCACAATCATCATAAAAAAAGCAGATACTAATTTAGTGCCAGGTGCTGTTTTTAATATTTGAAGTGCTGGTCTTAAAGTATCTGATGTAGAATGAACAGCTCCAGAAACTAATCCATCTGCATAACCTTGTTTAACCATCATCATTCCAAAATATATATTGTCTAACATAAATTCTTTTGCTTTTTCTATTGTCATTCCTTTATGTTTTCTTAATTCATAAAATTGTTCTACAAATTCATTATAATTTTCAGAGTTATTAGGATCTACAATTTCAGCTTCTTCTATGTTATCTAGACTAAGTTCTTTTGCTCTTTCTAATATTTTATTTCTATTTCCTATTAATATTATTTCTGCAAATTTTTGTTTTAATACTTCTGATGTAGCTTTTAATGTTCTATCATCATCTGACTCTGGAAGTACTATCTTTTTTATATCTTTTTTTGCTCTATTTTTAATTTCATCTATAAAAGCCATCTTAATCCTCCTTTTAGTTTTGTTGGCTAAAATTTCTGCCTATTCAATTATATATTAGTATTTTTTTATTGGCAAGCTTAATTAAATTAATTTATAAACTTTACTTTATCATCATTTGAATCAGAAATTATGCTTATATTACCATCTATAATTTTTAATGCTTGTAAATTTTTTAACCCTACACCTTGTACATCTTTGGTTCGCCTCATAATTCTTTCTAACTCCTCTTCTCTTCCATCTAAATTATAATGAGGACATACTAGTAAATCAACTAAACCAATTCCTTTTACTCTAGTTAGTTTAAATTCTTTATATTTCTTAGCATCAGATAATCCATATTTACAAATAGCTATTGCCCCAGCACTAAGACCACAAATTACTTTTCCATTATTATAAGCCTCTTCTAATAGTGAAATTATATTATATTGCTTTAAAATCTTCATTAGTTCTAAAGTATTTCCACCACCAATATAAATTATATCTGCATTATTAAATCTTTCTAGAATTAATTCTTGATTGTCTAATTCTTTCTTTAAAATAGTTTTAGATATACATCCTAGATTCCTATAATTTCTTTTTATAACTCTAAAATATGATTCTATATGATTTACATTAGCAAAACCAAGAAAAAGAAAGTTTGGCGATTGTTTGTTTGCTAAAGCAACTATTTCTTTATCTATTTTTTGTGTTTCGTATTCTGTTCCTTTCCTTCCTATCTCTCCACCACCAATTATAACAGCTTTCTTCATATCTACCATCTCCTTATAAAGACTGTTCTGAATCTTCTAGTTTTCTTTTCCTTTCTGTAATAGCTCTTTTTAGTAATTTTACTCCATTCTCTGTTCCTCTAACTCCCAATTTTAATCCTTCTTCTTGTAAGTCTGGAATTTTATCTATGTCTACACTTAAAAACTTGTTATGTTTATTGGAATATAAAAATACAGTTGGTTCTTGCTCTCTTATAAATATACAACTTGTATATTCTTCTTGACTCGTTTTGCAAGGAAAGATATAAAGCTTTTTCCAAATTTCATTTTCTGCTAAACTGGTTAGCATTTTATAATAAAAAGAATATTGCTGCATATATCCCATATTAGCTGAAATATTAATTATATTCTCATCACCTATAAATTTTGTTACTTTATCTTTTAATGGTAAACCAGACAAATCAGCTATAACCGAATTTATAACTTCATCAGTATATTCTCCAGTTTCGCTTGTATATCCGATATTCCTATCTACTCTTTCAAGTTCTTCTGTAGGAACCTCAGTTAATAAAACATATTCATCATCATTTGTACCAAAATGTCTTGTTCTCCTTCTAGTTTGTATGAATTCTAAATCAGCTTGTAAGTCAAGCTTTATCCTATCACCATTTTTTAGTGTAAGAATATTAAACACATGTTCTAATTCTTTTGGTTCATGTATAACTGTACAACTATATCCTAATTTCTTAAAAATATATTCGCATTGTCTAGCTAACGAATAACATATAATTTCTCTGTCATCAAGTCGATCTTCAACTCCAGTTCGCTTTTTAGCTAATCTATATATTTGCTTTTGAGTCGCTGTATTTCCGAAATAGTATCTTACATCAAAAGTCTTGTTTTTTCCGATTTCTATATAAATCTTTCTAATAAAGCTTAATTCATCTAATTCTTGATATTCAGGATTAGTTTGAATTTCGCGTAATAATTCTTTTACTTTCAATCTTTTAACCTTCTATCATTTTTAATATTTCTTCTTTTAATTCATTTACTATATTTTCTTGGGGAATTTTTCTAATTATTTTTCCTTTTTTAAATAGTAAACCTTCTTTTATTCCGCCAGCAATACCTATATCTGCATTACTAGCTTCTCCTGGTCCATTTACTGCACATCCCATAACAGCTACAGTTATATCACTATTTATAGTTTGTAAAAATTCTTCTACTTCTTTTGCCATTGGTATTAAATCTATTTGTGTTCTTCCACAAGTAGGGCAAGAAACTAATGTTGGTACATTACTGTATAAATTACAATCTTTTAAAATTTCTTTTACAACCTTAATTTCTTCTATAGGATCATCTGATAAAGATACTCTTATAGTATCACCTATTCCCTCTCTTAATAAAATTCCAAGACCAATACTTGATTTAATAGTTCCACTAAAAGCTGTTCCAGCCTCTGTTATTCCCAAATGTAATGGATATTTAAAAGTTTTTGCTGCTTCTTCATAACTTTCGATACATAAATCTAGATTAGAAGCTTTTAAAGATATTGCTATATCATAAAAATCTAAATTTTCTAATATTTGTACATGTCTTTTTGCACTTTCTACCATCGCTTTGGCTGTAGGCTTACCACCATACTTTGCTAACAAATCCTTTTCTAAAGAACCTGCATTAACACCTATTCTTATAGGTACATTATATTCCTTGCATTTATCTACAACTGCTTTTACTTTCTCTTTGCCACCAATATTTCCGGGATTAATTCTTACTTTATCTACACCAGCTTCTATAGCACATATTGCAATTTTATAATCAAAATGAATATCTGCTACAATTGGTATATGTATTTGTTCTTTTATATCTTTTATTGCTTTTGCATCTTCCATATCTAAACAGGCAACACGAATTATTTCGCAACCTGCTTTTTCTAGTTCTAATATCTGTTTAACTGTTGAAGCTACATCTTTCGTTTTAGTATTTGTCATAGATTGAATAATTACTTTGTTTTGACCACCTATTTGCACATTACCAACTTTTATAGGTCTAGTTTCAGTTCTTTTATACATAACTTCCTCCATTATTTTTTCGTTAATCTAGCAATTAATGCTTTAATCTTTATTCCTTTTTCGGAGAACATTTTTTCGTGTTCTGTTTGTATGTCTTCCCAATCTATTTCTGAATGTAGATCATAAGTTAATTTTATAATTTCAAAATCAGCTTCTTTAAAATAATTGATACTTGATTCAAATAAATCATCATCATCTGTTTTAAAATGTATTTCTCCAACAGGTATTAAGAATTCTTTATATTTTTCAAGTTGTCTTGTATGTGTTAATCTTTTCTTTCTATGTTTTCCTCTTGGCCAAGGATTACAAAAATTAATATATATTCTTTCTATATTATCATTATTATTCATCATTAAAAGAATTCTTTCTATATCAAATCTTGTAAGAATAACATTATCTGGTTCTTTATTGTTTTCTTTAAATTCTTGTTCTACATTTCTTTTGGCTAAACCTAACATTGCATCTACTAAATCAATTGCAATATAATTTACATTTGGATTTTGCAAAGCTATTTGAGATACAAAATTTCCTTTTCCACATCCGAGTTCCAAATGAATAGGATTATTTGTATTTTTAAAAGCTGTTTTCCATTTTCCTTTATAATCTTCTGGATTATCTATATAAAATTTACATGCTTCTAATTCTGGTCTTGCCCATGGCTTAAATCTAATTCTCATTTCATTCCTCCAATTGGGATTTAGAACCAATCCGGATCTGCGGACATTCCTTTTTTCCTGTAAATCCAGGATTTGGGGACGGTCTTTTTTTCCCTGTTATTTTGCATATCTATTATATCTAATTAAGCATAAAAAAACAACCAAAACTTAAGTTCTAGTTGTTATTGTATAAGGGTAATCTCGTATTTCATATCCTCTATTATATCTTTCATTACAATAGGTGTAACATAGTTTTCTTTTAACTTATCTATAATTGAAATTACTTCAGTTTCATTTTCTGATATGTCATCTATGTTTCCTACTTCTCTTGTCATTTTTGAATCCTCATTATATTGAATTTTTACTATTTCAATTCCATAGCTTTTATTCTCATAGGTTAAATAATACAGCAAACTCACTGGATGTTCTACTCCTAATTCAATCATTAACTTTGGATCAAAAAATATCCCTCCACAAAATCTTTTACTCATTTGTTTATTACCCCTTCCTTTCTTTTCTTAAGTTAAAATTGTAAAGAATTTTAGCTTGTATATTCTACTGTATACCTATAACCTTATAAAATCAAGCATTTTCGTTCGTCAATTTTCTCACTTTTTGACTTTTTTCGACAAAACAAAAATCCATAGATTAATTTATTTTAAAGCAATTAATCTATGGGTTTTATTATTTATACTGCTTCTGCATAATATTTAATTATTTTATTATTAATTTCGCTATCTGATGCGTTTAAAATCTTGTTATAATTTTTTGCTTTTTTATATATTTTTATGATTTTGTTAATTCCATATATATTAATTAATGATAATGTAATAAAATATGAATCACTAAAAGATTTAATATCATTAATATTTAATTTTTGATACGAATAAGTTGTTTTTGCGTCATTTAATCCGAAAAGATATGTTGTAATATCTAACCAATTAGGAATATCATCAAAATTATCTGCTAGAATCATATCTGCAACAGATTTTTGTGCTATTTTCATAATATCACTATATGAATGAATATTTCCTGGGTTTAAAGGTGTTACTAACTTTAAATTTCCATCTTCACCTTCTAACGCTACTTCCCATTCTTCTCTTTTTTCACCAAAAACTTCTTTATGTAATTCTTCTACACTATTATATAAGTATATTATAATTTTTCTGTCATAATTTTTTAATTTAAATAAACTTGTGATAGTTTCATACGCAATTAGTACTTGGTTCATAAGTTCGAGCACACACGGCTCATTCTCGTCACTATATTGAATTTGGATATTACCATCATCAAATTGCTTCATTTATATAAATCACTCCTTAATTTCTTAATACATTTATATTATATATTATTTTAGCTTGTGTGTCTACTTTTAATAATTCATATTGTAGATTTAACGATACAAACAGTTCTTTTATGTTTTATTGTATAGGGAAAAAAGGAACGTCCCCAAATCCCTATATTTCTATATAATTATATTCACATGCACGTAGTAATCTATTATTTAATGCCAAGCCCAATCCATCTTTTTGCATACCTTCTATAATTACAATATCTACATTGTAATTATCTACTTGCCTTAATATAGAAAATATATTATGTGCCATTTCATCTAATGAGTTACCCATCTTTATTTTATTTTTAGTAGCGTATTTATCAAAATTTTTATCTCTACATACTACTAATGCATTTTTTTCATTTATAAGTTCATTTATTTTATTTACCATGGCTTCTTCATTTTTACTATATACCATCATGCATTTAGTATTTGGCGCATAATGTCTATATTTCATACCTGGTGACAGCACTTTTTCTTTTCCATCATATTTTCCAAGGATATTCTCATCAATCTCTACTTCTATTCCTAATTTTTCTATATCTTCTTTTGTTATTTTACCAGGTCTTAATATTCTTACCTTATTATCTATAACTCTAACTACAGTAGATTCCAATCCTATATCTACCATCCCATCATCTATAATAGTTGAGACTTTTCCATCAAATTCTTTTAATATATCTTCTATTTTAGTTCCACTTGGTCTTCCAGATACATTTGCGCTTGGTGCAGCAATTGGAACATCTGCATATTCTATTAATTTATTTGCGATCTTGTTTGAAGGCATTCTTATTCCAACAGTATCTAGACCTGCAGTAACTGATTTTGGAATTATGTTTTTAGCTTTTAATATTAATGTAAAAGGACCTGGGCAAAAAGTACTAATTAATATTTTTTCTACTTCATTCGGTTCTTCTACGAGTTGTTTAATCATGTCTACATTATTTACATGTACTATTAAAGGGTTATCCCCTGCCCTCCCCTTTGCTTTAAAAATATTTTTACAAGCATTATCATTTAATGCATTTGCACCTATTCCATATACTGTTTCTGTTGGAAATATTACTAGTTTCCCATTTAGTATATCTTGTGCTGCTTCTTTTATTTTTTCTTCATTATATTCTTCTTTTAAATTTATATATTTTGTTTTCAATTTTACACCTTCTAATTATTTTTCCTCCAATATTATAGTCTGTTTTTGCTTAAAAATCAAGGCGTGATAATCCTAATATAAAAGGGAACACACCTAAGCTTGAGTGCTTAGGTGTGCGAACAAAGTTTGTTCTTTTTCCCTTAAGAGATTACTTACACATATTCCAAATGTTCTTATACCTCGGATCTGTGGGCACTTCACCGTTTGATAACGGTACGAAGCGGTCCTTGCGTTTAAACCCTGATGCCTGAAGTGCTTCGACCACGTCCCAGTTTCTAGTTACATATGTTTTACCATCGCAGTACACGAACTGGCATGTACCATTATTGGTTGCATATGTTCCCATCCAAGAACATGCGGTAGAGTCAAAACACATGCTGCTCAGGACCGGATATACAATACTGTCACCATAGAGGTGATGTGTTATCAATCCGCCTCCAGGAATCTCGAAGCACATTGCCACGAGCTTGGGATCAATACTCTTAATTCCGTTTTTCTTGCAGAATCCCTTGCAGTCTTCAAGAAACTCTTCTCTCAGGCTCTTTCTCTGCTCTTCAAGCAACTTTTTCCACTGAGCTTCATATGCCAGCGGATAATCTCCATTGCTGAAGGGTACATAGAAATAGGATTTGCGGAATCCTTCTGACTGCAGAGTTGCGTATGCTCCCCACATTTCGGGAATAACATACACCGTTCCTTCAAGAGCGAAAGACAGGATTCCATTGTTCATATCGAACTTATGCTCGAATTTGAACGGGATTTCTCCCAATGCCAACGGTTCATTTTTTCCTTCCTGCGGCCAGTAGACCACCATTCCATCTTTTACCTCGATAGCATCCTTCCGGATTTCTTCAACATTTGCATATTTTTTCATCTCTTTTTACCTCCTTTATTTTTTTGTCAAACCTTGTTGCTATATATAGAAAGTTCTCTATATACAGGAGATGAAATATTCAACAGATTTGATACATTTAATTATATCATATTTACATAAAATAGTAAAATATTATATGTTTTTAATATTCCTCTTCTTAAATGAAACTATAGAAGCTACTAACATGATTGCAAAATATATTGCACAAATAGTTATAGAAAATTCTATACTAATTCCATTAAACATTGGAGTTCCACCAAATAAATATTGGCTTAAATCCCAGTTAGGTGTTACAAAATATTTTACCCAGTCCCATTTATAAGATATAGCAATCATATTAATCATATCACTACCCATGTATCCAAGTATAGGTAATGCAACTGCAAGTGGTGAATTTAAGAAAAGTGTACTTAATGCAAAAGCTAATGTTCCAATTAAAATAAATATTGGTAATTTACATATAAATATTAAACCAAGATATGCAAAAATGTTTAATGTTACAATACTATTAGTTGTAAAATCAAACTGTACAACATTCATCATATAAGTTCCGAAGCCATATACAATTCCACCAATAATAAATTGTAATAATAAAATTGTGGCTGTAGTAATAAGCATTGTTATAAATACAGCAATTAATTTTGAAATAAGTATTTTAGTTCTACTATATGGTCTAACTAATAGTAATTTTACAGTACCTTTATTAAACTCTTCACTAATTGAAACTCCAGCAACTATAACAACAATCATAACTATAATTGCGATATATGTGCCTATTGAATTTTGAAAGGTATAATTTGCTGTAGCAGTATTTTGATATTCTGTATCATTATATAAATCATATTTATATAAATTTGCTTTTTCTAAATATCCATTTATTTCTGATTTTTCTTCATCTGTTAAATTTTTACCTTGTGATGATTGAATATAATTACCCATATACATTCTATAATTTTGTACAGCTATACTTTTATAGTTATCACTACCATAATTAATGTTCTTATCTAATCTTAAATTAACTACTTCTTTTTGTAATTCTAAACTCTTTAATTGAGTTTTTAAATCTTCATTTTCACTATCTTGTGCTATTAATGTATTTAATTCTTCTATTTGTGTATTTAAACTATCTAATTCTTTATTTGCAAAATACTTCCAATCATTATTTTTTAAAGCTGTAAGCATTTCATCATATTGAGCCTTAGAAATAGTAAGTGCTTCATTATTTTTATCTATATATTCATAATTGTTCATTTCCTCTATTATAGGAGAAATAACTGTTCCAATTACTTCTGCTTGCCAGCTAGTTTCTTTATAATCTTTTGCAAGAGTTGCTAGATCTTTTTGTGATTTAGTTTCTACATATTTATTTATATCTGAAGGTTTATTAGGGTCTAAATTTGATAACTCTTCATCTAAATATCGTATATAACTTTCTGAATATGCAGAATATGAATTTGACATGTTTTGACTTATTTTATTTAAAACGTTAAAGCCTATTATTATAACCAAAATAATTACTCCAATAACAATCATACTTTTCTTAGAAAAAATCTTTATTAACTCATTTTTTATCAACTTACTCAATTACATTACCCCCTGTTTTCTTTAAGAATGCATCTTCCAAGCTTAAATTTTCTTCTGAAACATTATATATTTTTACATTTCGTAAAACTAATTCTTTAATTAGAAGAGGAACTTTTTCTTTTTCTATATAAACTCTAACTTCTGTTTCTGTTAAAATATCCATCTTATAATCTATAATAGAGCCTATTACACTAGAATCCTCTACTTCTAATATATAACAATTGTTTTTAATATCTTTTTTGAATGTATCTATATCATTTGTTTCTACTATTTCACCATTCTTAATAATTGATATCTTATTACAGAATGTATCTAGCTCTGCTAAATTATGGCTAGATATTAAAATTGCCATATTTTCTTGTTTAGCCAATTTTTTAAGCAATACTTTTACTTCTTTTATTCCTTCAGGATCCAAACCATTTGTTGGTTCATCCAATATTAATAATTTAGGTCGATGTAATAATGCTTGAGCAATTCCTAATCTTTGTCTCATTCCTAATGAATACTTAGAAACTTTATCTTTTATCCTGTTTTCTAGTCCGACTAGTTTTACAATTTCATCAATTCTTTTCTTGTCAACATTTTTATATAAGTTGGCTACTAATTTTAAATTTTCATAACCAGACATATACATATATAAATCAGGACTTTCTACAATTGTTCCTACATTTTCTATTGCTTTTTTAAAGTTTTCCTCTATATCATATCCATTAATATATACCTTTCCAGAAGTTATATTTTGAAGCCCCAATATAAGTTTTATGGTGGTTGTTTTACCAGCTCCATTTGGACCTATAAATCCTAAAATATCTCCTTCCAATAATTGTAATGATACACCTTTTAAAATTTCTTTTTGACCGAAAATTCTTTTTTAAATTTTCACATCTTAGTACAATCTTTTTCAAGACTTTCCCCTCCCTATTGTTTTTACTGTTCATATATTAGCACATAAATATTAAGGAAAAAGTATACAATTTATTAAGATTTTATTTAGGAGGATTATTTTGAAAATTAAAGTTATACATTTATCTAAAATATTACTTTTTTTAACCTTATTAGTCACACTTCTTACTGTTGGTATTTCTATAGTTATTGCAACTTCTGAGGATTATATAGAAGTCCCAATAATTATGTATCATAGTATTTTAAAAGATTCTTCAAGGTCTAATAAATATACTGTTACTCCTGCTGTTCTAGAAGAGGATTTAAAATATATTAAAGATAAAGGATATACTACAGTTACAATAGCTGATTTAATTTCTTATGTATATAATGATACACCACTACCAGAAAAACCAATAGTACTAACTTTTGATGATGGTCATTATAATAACTACGGATATTTATTTCCTTTGTTAGAAAAGTACGATATGAAAGCAGTTATATCGATTGTTGGTTCATATACAGATAAATTTACTGAAACAGATGAAGCAAATCTAAATTATTCATATTTAAGATGGAAAGATATTAAAGAATTAATGGATACTGGACGTATAGAATTTCAAAACCATACATATAGCTTACATAGTAATACTGGAAAAAGAATTGGTACAAAGAAAATAAAAGGTGAAACAGATGAACATTATAAAAGTATTTTAAAAGATGATATTTTAAAGCTTCAACAAGAATTTGAAGAAAATACTCATTATACTCCACAATGTTTTACATACCCTTTTGGAGAAATTAGTAATGCATCATTAGACATAATAAAAGAATTAGGTTTTAAAGCAAGCTTATCTTGTGAACAAGGCATTAATAAACTAACTAAAAATCCTAATTCCTTATATTTATTAAAAAGATATAATAGACCTAGTTATATTAGTACATATAACTTTTTCCAAAAGATTAATTAACTTTTATAATTTCATATTGTCTAGTACCTAGTCCAATTTTCTCGGCATGTTCTAGACAAGATTTCCATTCACTCTGTGGTGTTGTGTTTTTAAAGTGATCATGATAATCTTCAAAACCTTTTGAATGCATATTTTCATCTAATCTACTTCCAGGTATAGGTTGCTCAGCATTACAAGCATCTGCACAAGCTTGGTCTAATGCTACTGGATCAAAACTTGCAAACATTCCTATATCTGGCAATATTGGAACATCATTTTCTGCATGACAATCACAATATGGTGAAATATCTAGAACTAAATTAATATGAAAGTTTGGTCTTCCAGCTAATACTGCTTTAGAATATTCTGCCATTTTCTTATTTAATAATTCATTTGCATGAGAATTATTATTATATATTGCATCAAAATTACAAGCACCTAAACATCTACCACAACCAACACATTTGTTATGATCTATATGTGCTTTTCCGTTTTCATCAAAAGATATTGCACCATGTGCACAATTTTTAGCACATAAATGACATTTTTTACATTTTTCCAAATCTACAGAAGGTTTACCAGAACGATGTTGTTCCATCTTTCCAGCTCTACTACCACATCCCATTCCAATATTTTTTAAAGCTCCACCAAAACCTGCTGCCTCATGTCCTTTAAAATGATTTAAAGAAATGAATATGTCTGCATCCATTATGGCTCTTCCAATTTTGGCAGTTTTTACATACTCTCCGCCTTCTACTGGTACTTCTACATCATCGGTTCCTTTTAATCCATCACCAATAATCACATGACATCCTGTAGAAAATGGGCTAAACCCATTTTCATATGCAGCTTCAAGATGATCTAAGGCATTTTTTCTTTGTCCAACATATAAAGTGTTGCAGTCAGTTAAAAATGGTTTACCTTCTAATTTTTTAACAACATCAACTACAGTTTTCGCATAATTAGGTCTTAAATATGCCAAGTTACCTGGCTCTCCGAAATGAATTTTTATTGCAACAAATTTATTTTCAAAATCAATATTTTCAATTCCGGCTTTCTTCATTAATTTTTCTAATTTCTTTTGTAAATTTGTTCCTGGTAATGCTCTAAAATCTGTAAAATATACTTTTGCTTTTTCTTCCATCTTTTTATTCCTCCTAATTATTGAAAGATAATAGTTTCTTAATAAATGCAATTAATTTGTTTTTATATATTATGGCTAGTGCATTTTTGCTAGTCTTTTTCTTAAGTTGCTTTTCTTTTTTGTTTAAGCTCTCTGTTATTTTCTGGTAACCTTCTTCATAAAATTTATCTTCTTCTACTACACCCCTATAATTCTTTAATCCTTCTAATTTTTGTTTTGCACCTAGTATTGCCTCTTCATCAGCTATGTGAATTGGTGTATAGTAAAAATAAAATTTCATAATATAATTTTGAATACTAAAATACATTTCTCTTATTTCTTGCTCTACTTTATATAAATCATCTGTTGTTTTGTAATCTAGTATTAGATAATATAATTTATTAAAATCACTTGTAAGTCTATCTATATTTCCATTTGAAATTTTATTTATTAATTCATAATAGTCATCATTATTATTTATAACAGTTTGCACAAATTCTTTTCTGCCTACTAAAAAATCTATTTGCATAACCAAATTAACTAATAACGCATAATCTCCTTCTATTAAAGAAGATAAAAATATTCCAAATACATTCATTCTTTCTTTTAATTCTTGCGTTAAAAGTTTAGCTGCAAAATTATTTAAAGACTCTTGAAAGCATGTTTGATCCCTGCCATCTTGTAAAAAATGTAAATATTCTATAACCAAAATTTCGTTTATCGAATTTGTATGAATTTTATTAGAAAAATATATAACTCCATTAGAATAATAATGAGATATATTTTCATCTTCAAATTTTGCAATTTTTATTTTACATTGTTCTAATTTTTTTAATAAATCATCATGTTGATCTTTTAATTCTGTAAATACATTTGTAATTCTTATAGCGATTTCGTTTGCTATCTTATTTACTTTATATTGCGGTATTTCTTCTATTATTTCTTTTATCTTTTGCTCTTCCATATTTATTACCCCTATTATATTATAATTTTCTTTTGTTATAACCTAATTTTTATTTATTAGTAATTTTATTATATAATTTTCTTGTTTTCCAATAATATACAAACCTTCTCTTTTCTTTATAAACCAAGATGTTAAATCATTATATTTTTCACCATCTATTATTAAACCATTAAAATCTGAAGGATTTCTTACTCTATACTTTTCATTTTCTAAATCTATTACAACTGTTTTTATTATTCCTGCTTCTTCTAACTTTTCTAATTCTTCCATTCTAGCTTTACTATTTTTTGCAATTTTACTATATTGCCATGTTTTAACAATATAAATTATAGCTCTTAAACTTATAAGAGTAATAGTTGCAAGGATTGCACTTAATATAATTATAGTATCATCACTCATAATATTTACTTCCTTATTCTCATATTTATTCGAATTATATCACAATAGAAATAAAAAAAACAGATTTATTAAGAAAATCTGTTTTTTCTATCCTGGCTATTTAATAAACCTTTTTATATAACTTCGCTTGATTTTTTCTTACATATCTATTAATTAAGGCATTAAGTGCAAGTAATACTATCAATAAGAATATTAATAATGCTGTTGAATTTCTAAAAACAAATATAGTTAACGCAAGTAAGATAATAACAATTACAGCATAAAAGAATTCATACATTACATTTACATTTTCCTTCATCATAGTATATTCGCTTGTCCACGTTATTTTTGGCGCGTTTAAATCTATCAATACCATTATCTTCTCTTCTAACAAGCATAATTCTATTAATACAACAAATAATGTTAAAACTAAAATAAAATTAAATTCTGGCATAAAAAGACCATAAAATGCTGTAATTATTATCGCTATTATTCCATTGGCTATTAGTCCTGGATATAATTTATATCTAAATTGATTATATAGACCAATAGGAATTGTTTTCATTAATTTAGCAGATTTTCCTTCTCTAGAAATTGCCGTAATTGAGGTAAAGTTCATTATGTATAATACTTGTGCAATACATACGCATATTACTACACCAATCGGTTTTAATATGTTTTGCTGTGCATCTGCTAAAAAGTCTAATCCAATACTTCTTGCAAAGGCAATTAACGCAAATACTGGTAATCCTACAAACACTACCGGAAATACTACAGGAAATATTATGCATTGCATACAAAATATAGGTGTTCTAATAATTTGTTTTAGTTCCTTTGACAAGTATGCTATCTTCGAATTTCTTGTTTTAAAATCTTCCGGTTTTAGTTTAACATCTATTATCCTGTCTTTTATTGATCCATTTATAGTTGCACCTATAGCACCTTTTAAGTATACTTTAGAAATCAACCATGTCATTACATAGTAACAAATTATACTTTCTGCTGCAAAAATTACAATATTAATTAACCCACTTAATTCTTGATAATATAGTAAACTATTCATTATTGGTTTTAATATTACGAAATAGTCAGAAATCAATTCGATTAAACCATTAACTTGTAACATTCTTTCTGTAAAAATATCTGTAGAAAAACCTTCACCGGTAGAAAATAAACTAGTTATTATTCCTAAAATTACAAATATTATAAATACAGTTATATATTGCACTTGTGTTTTATTTTTTATTACATTTGTAAATCTCATAATTGTTGCTGTAATTAGTGAAGTCAGCACAATTGGTATTATTGGTAACAGTAACAATATTATCGCTGAATAAATATAAAATATATAATTTACGTTCATTATTATTCCATATACAATTATTGGTGAAGCTAATAACATTAGTTCCATTAAATACTCAGAAACAATCATGTTTTTAATCTTCGATCTAACTAATTGTAATGGTTTTATTGGCATTCGTAAAAATATTTTTAGATCCTTAGAAAAGTATAAATTATTTAAACTTTCAAAAACACTTCTAGAAAATAAAAATACTATCATTATAAGTAAAATAATATTTATAAATGCTGGTGCTTGGTCTACTTCTATAAGCTGATTTGTTAATCTATAACTTGCAAATGCCATTAATGATGAAATTGTTCCAAATATAATGACAAAAACAAAAGCTGACAAAATTTTTGCAGTAATATCTTTATTTACATTATCTCTTCTATAAGCATTTTTAAAAATAACTTTTGTTAATTCTTTCATATCTATATACCTATTCTTCTATAATTTTTAAAAATAATTCTTCCAAAGAACTGTTAGATTTCCATTTTTCTCTTAGTTCTTCACAAGTTCCAACAAATTTAATTTTTCCTTTATCTATTACTGCTATTTTGTCACATATTTTTTCTGCTACTTCTAAAACATGTGTAGAAAAGAATACTGTATTACCTTTATCACTATGTTCTCTCATTAATTCTTTTAATTGGAATGAAGCTTTAGGGTCTAATCCAGTCATTGGTTCATCTAAAATCCAATTTTTAGGATTATGCAATAACACTCCTATAATAACTATCTTCTGTTTCATTCCATGTGAATATCCTTGTATTCTGTCTTTTAAAGAATTATATATTCCAAATTCATTTGCAAGTTTTGATATTCTTTCATATCTTGTTTTTTGATCAACACCATATACATCACCAATAAAATTCAAATATTCTATACCAGTTAATTTTTCAAATGCATCTGGTGAATCTGGTACAAATCCAAATTCTTTTTTGGCTTTAATAGGTTCTTTTTCTATATTTATTCCATCAATTAGAATTTCACCTTCATCTATATCTAATATGCCTGTAAGCATTTCCATTGTCGTTGTTTTACCAGCGCCATTTGGTCCAATAAATCCGAAAATAATTCCATCTTCTATTTTTAAGTTTATATTTTCTACTACTTTCTTATCTTTCACATAAGCTTTACTTACATTTTTTAGTTCTATCATTTGTTCTCTCCATTTTTAATATTTTCATAATTTTTTATATCATAAAAAATATAAATTGTATAGAATTTTTAAAAATTATAATATATCAAAACAAATTAAAAAAGGAATTTTGAGGAGCTTCCCAAAAATTCCCTATTGACATTTCCAAATATTTTTTCCATCTTTAATTGTTTCTAATATTTTTATGTCTTTTATTTCATCTTTATCAATCTTTAATGGATTTTTATTAATAATAATCATATTAGCATTCTTACCAACTTTTAAACTTCCTTTTATATTTTCTTCCCCATATTGATATGCAACATTTATTGTAACTGCTTTTATTGCTTCTAATACAGATATTTTTTCATTTTCTCCAAGTACTTTTCCTTCTTTTGTCTTTCTATTTACAGCACACCAGATTGTTTCAAACATATCTGGTTCAATTACTGGTGTATCTTGGTGAAAAGTAAATAAAATATTATGCTTTAGGCTCGAACCTGCTGGGCTAATGTGTTCTGCTCTTTTTATTCCTAAGTTTTTTATATGGATATCTCCAAAATAATATATATGGCTTATAAAGAATGAAGGTATTATATTATATTTCTTTACATCAGGTAATTGGTCTAATCCTAAAATCTGTGCATGTATCATAACTGGTCTTTTTAAACCTGATATATTTTTTATCGCATTTATATATTGTTCTGCTGCTTTATCTCCATTACAATGTGCTAGTACTTGTAAATTTTTCTCTTTTGCTTTTTTTAATACTTGTTCTATATCTTCATCTTTCAATATTTTATATCCATAATATTTTTCATCGTTTTCATATTCATCTCTTAACCACGCGGTTTTTGCCTGTGGCGAACCATCCAAAAATATTTTTATTCCACCTATTTTAAGGTTGTCCTTATACTGATTAAAATAATCTTTATATTCTCTTTCTATTTTTTCTACATCTTTATTTTCCATATAAGCGACAATGTCTAAAAATATTTCATTTTTACTAGTTAAAAATTTATAAATCTCTGCTAGTTCTTTGGTTATGACTCCTTCTTGTGCCATAGTTATTCCATGTGAGGCATATATCTGTTGAGCCTTCTTAAATGCTTGTACTATATCTTCTATTTTGGGAAGAGGTATCATTTTAAGAGAATCTATAAATGCATTTTCCTCTAATAATCCTGTTTCATATTCTATTCTTCCTCCATCTGGATTAGGAATATCTGCAGTTATTCCCAATAATTCTAATGCCTTACTATTTGCAATACCATTATGTCTAGACTTGTTTTCTATAAGAACAGGTGTATTCGGAAATATTTGGTCTAATTCCTTTTTAGTAATATGTTGTCTATTCTTTAATATGTTATTATCATATCCATTTACTATAAGCCACTCATTTGTATTATTTTTATACTCACCTAATTTATTTTTTATTTCTTCTATACTAGTTAATCCTTCTATAGATATTTGCATTAAACTTTTGGCTAATGCAAATATATGACTATGTGCATCTATAAAAGCTGGCATTAGTGTATTTCCTTTTAAATCTATTATTTCTGTATTTCTATCAGCTAATTTCATTACATCGTCTTTTGAACCAGTTTTTATAATCTTATTATCTTCTATCGCTAGTGCTTCTATATTATTATTTTCTAAAGTTATGATATCTCCATTTATATAAATTTTTTTCATATCTACCTCCAATTTATAATTTATATAAGTATTTCCAGTTTTATAAAAATTATGTTTGATTGTAGCTAGTAAAAGTATAACCGGAGGAATTACATCTTCCTCCGGTCAAAAATACGCATATAACAATTTTATTTTGATTGCAGCACCAATATACAATCAGTTGGAGTATTATAAAACATATATCCCTTTCCGGTTTTTACTGGTATGATTAAAACTTTAAAATATTTTTTTAGCTTTTTATAGAGATTACCAGTATTGTTTATTTGCTGTAACACTCCAAATTCCTTAATACCATCTTTGATGTAGGCTCTGTTTAAATCTTCTTCCTGTATATCTGGTAGAAGATTTTTATCCCAAGAACGAAACCACTCCGGTTTCATTCCAATAAAGTACAATACAATTTTTCCGTTTTTTTTCAGTTTTGATGAAAGCTCTTTTAGTTTATCTACATAATAATCTATTGGATAGAAATTATGTAGATTTGACAAACAAACAACATCAAAAACATTTTCAGGAATATACATGTCAAATATATCTTTCCTCTCTAAATATATTGTACTTTCTAATAAAGCTTTTCTTACTTTTTCCCAGTTGTCTTTTTTTACGTATTCAAAATTTATACGCCTTCCTTCACCTGTTCTTAGATAATATGTTTCATTTGCAAAATATTTTAATCGCATTTCTAAAGAATTATTTTCCTTATAAACAAGTCTCCAGAATTTATTTTCTTCAGAAATATCTGTTCGTTTCAATATTTTGCTTGCAAGTCTGTCTGATAAAGCAAATACTGAAGCATCAATAGCAAAAGCTTTAAATTCATCATAACTATCCAATTTAGTTAAAGCATAATACTTTAACCAACAAATAGGAATTTGAACCGGGTTTACGTCAACTGCGTATATGTTTCGAATTCCATATAGTGTCATATCAAAAATAGAATCCATGGAACCACCAATAGTTAAGACCGTATCTGTTGGTTTTAACATTTGAGGTATATATGCTCCATTCTCGTTTGACGTCCAAATAGGTGCAACATGATTATATGGACTTTTGTCCCTTACATCATGAAAAAACATTACATCGTGCCGAACATTATAAAAGCTGTCACGTAAAGCTTGGGCATTTTTATTGTTTTTTGTTATCAGCATATTCTTTTCCTCCTGCATTTTTTTCTATATTATTATATTACTTCTCTAATTTTATGTCAATTAGATTTAAGTGCTTATCTTCTATCGCTAATGCTTCTATATCATCATTTTCTAAAGTTATGATATCTCAAATAAAATGGAGAGAGCAGGAAGATTAAACTCCTCCCGCTCTAAATTTTCATGTTATTTATGTCTTGCTGCAAGTACAACATCAGTAGTTGTATTGTACCCCACAAACCCTTTTCCTGTTCTTACAGGAATCACCTCAACTTCAAAGTCGTTCAGCAACTCTTGGTATAAGAGCATAGTGAATGAAATCTGTTGTTGGAGCCCTTTCATAAGAAGAGGATTTTTTGCACAGACTGCCATGTTGAAATCTGTTTGATACAATGGAAGTCTGTCGCTACCATTTCGCACAGCCTCAAACCATTCTGGCTTCATACCAATGCAATACAGTACTATACTTCCATCTTGCTTCAAAAATTTACTTATGTTTCTGACCTTTAAAGCGAATTCTGCCGGTCTGTAAAAGTTATGGATATTTGATAAATGAATCACATCCATACTCTTCTCTGGAAGTTGTACCTCTAAGATATCTTTTTCCTCCTCATAAATCTTTGCTTCTTCCAAAGCTTTCCGTGCCCTGTTCCAGAGACTGTATTCTGGGTAGTCAAACTTGACTACTCTTTCGGAACGATTTATTACATAGCTTCGTTCGTTCATAAGGTAGTCCATTCTTATGTCCATAGGAGTTTTTTCGCTATAGACTTTTTCCCAGAATTCCTTCTCTACAGAATCTTCTGTCCTTTCCAATATAATGGACATTAATTCATTTGAGAGCATATCAGCCCGGGTGTTAAGTGCAAATTTTTTAAATTGCCCAGCAGTTAGACTCATTACAGCCTGATATTTAAGCCAGTCCACTGGAAATTGAAGTGGATTAACATCTACAGCATAGATATTTCTCGCTCCATACATTGCCATATCAATAATATGGTCAAAACTTCCAGCAACAGCTAAAACATTAGATCCTGTTGTTATAATCCGATGCATATAACTGCTATTTTCGTTTGATGTCCAGCTTGGTGACATCGTTTGATAGGAAAATCCATCTTCTTCCCTTGTCACCTGACTCGAACTCACGCTCTTTGCAGTATAAAACATCTTAGCCAGTTCCTGAACATTTTTTTCATTTGTGATTTTTAACATGATTTTACTCTCCCTTTTCCTATTATTTGTCTCGTTGAACACTATATATTATATCATGTTAACATAATTTTAGCAATATCTCCTTTTAATACGTAAAAAAATAAATCTTCCTTGCTAACTTTTCGTCTACCAAGAAAGATTTACTATATAATTCTTTTTTTGCTTCTATTAATAAATTTTTATGTCCTCCATGGAAATTTAATTTAGTCTCCTAAACAAATTCCAATATCTCTTGCTGTTTTTACTAAGTCATCATCCATAGTAACATATCTTACATTGCTTTCTGCTGTACCACCTTGAACAGCACCAATTTCTTTATTTTCTCCAACAACTACTTCTAATGGAACACAATCTAACTTTCCATTTTTAATAACTGTTAAAACTCCAAATTTTCCTTCCATTGCAAGTTCCATAGCTTTTGCACCATATTTTGTAGATAGCACTCTATCGTATGCTGTTGGAGTTCCGCCTCTTTGCATATATCCTAAGATTGTACATCTAGAATCTAAACCAGTTAATTCTTTAAGTTGTTTTGCAACTCTATTTCCTTCTCCACCGAATTTTACACTTATTCCGGCTTTATTATCGATACCTTCTGCTGCATGTGTTGTTTGTTCTGCATTTATTGGATGAGCTCCTTCTGATACAACAACAACACTAAATCTTTTTCCGTTTTCTTTTCTTTTATTAATTGCTGCAGCAGCTTTGTTTATATCATATGGAATCTCTGGAATTAAAGCAACATCTGCACCACCAGAAATAGCAGATTCTAAAGCTATCCAACCAGCAAATCTACCCATAACTTCTAGCACCATTATTCTATCATGTGTTTCAGCAGTTGTGTGTAATCTATCTAAAGCTTCTGTTGCAACGTGAACAGCTGTATTATATCCAAATGTAACATCTGTACATGCAACATCATTATCTATTGTTTTTGGAACACCTATTGTGTTAATTCCTTTTAAATATAAATCTCTTGCAGATTTTTGTGTACTATCTCCACCCAACGTAAATACACAATCAAATCCTGCTTCTTTTACATTTCTTACACATTGGTCTGATAAATCTTCATAAGTAACTGTTCCATCTTCATGCTCAACTTTGTAATGGAATACTATAGCATTTGTTGAAGAACCTATAATAGAACCTCCCTTTGTTAAAATACCAGAAGCTTTTTCGTTTCCATCTAGACGAATATAATTGTTATTTACAAGACCTCTGTATCCATCAATATAACCATAACATTCAATTCCATTTGTTTCACAAGTCTTTTTAATTGCTCTTATAACAGCATTAAACCCTGAAACATCTCCACCATTTGCTAAAATTGCTACTTTTTTAATCATTTAAAAAACCTCCCTAATTGATAAGTACAAACAAATCACTAACAAATATACAGTGATTTAATCTCCCAATAATCTTTCACTTGTTTCTTTTAAGTGTTCAAAATTAGTATGTCTTAAAACTTCATATGCTAAAATAGAAACAGCATTTGATAGATTTAAACATCTAATTCCATCTATCATTGGAATTCTCATAGTTTTTTCAATATATTTTTTCATTATATCTTCTGGTAGCCCTTTTGTTTCTTTACCAAATAACAAAAATACTTCATCCATATTTTCGTATTTAGGTTCATCATATCTATGTGTACCTTTAGATGTAATAAAAAACATATTTGTTTGTGTAGGGTCATATTTTTTTAGAAATTCTGCAAAAGAAATATGTTTTTCTATTTCTAACTTGTCCCAGTAATCTAAACCAGCCCTTTTTAAATATCTATCTGATATTTGAAATCCTAATGGTTCTACTAAATGTAATTTAGCTCCTGTTGCTGCACAAGTTCTTACAATATTGCCTGTGTTTTGTGGTATTTCTGGTTCTACTAGTACAATGTTTAATTTCATTTATATGCCTCCTTACGCAAATTATATGATATCAATTATATTATTTTATTTCAAGAGTTTTTACTTAATTTACCAAAAAAATTAACAGGTTCTACCCTGTTAATTTTACTGAAGAATCCATAGTGCTGTTGGCACTATATAATACAAACCATTGGCAGTTTCGACAACATACCAACCATTTGCTTCTAAGTCTTCACGGTTTGCTTTATATAGTGAACCTTTTGCGATTGGAAGATATAGAACGTTCTTCCACATTTCAGCATTCGAAAGTTTTTCCTTATTAGAAAGGATTGTTTGTTCAATTACTTTCCACTGAATTCTTCTTTTTTTGCCAAACATATTATGTCCTCCTTGTACTCTTTCTGGGAGTACCTTCGTCTTTTGTATACAAGCCTTAAGTTTATATTTATTCTTCCTTCCAATTTTTTGGAGTACTTACCATTACTGGCGATAAATATAATACTTGCAAAAAACACTTGTAATATATTAATTATACAACATTATGTAAAATACCGCAAATTACTTATTACTGATATGTATATTCTCTATTTCTGCATTCATTTCTCTTGCTATAATATTTTGTATCTGAGCTATTGTATCTTGTTCTAATGTATCAGCTTTTACTATTACATTTATACTTTTATCGTTTACAAAAATAACAACATCACTAATTCCTTTGGTTTTTATTAAATTCTCGCAAATCATAATGCTATTTTGCGTATTATTGATTTCTGTAATCTCTTGCGTTGCTACAGTCTTTTGCTCCTCACTCACATTTTGATTATCCAATAAATTTTGATAGCTTTCTATCATTTGTGAATACATAGTATCTCTACCTAACCTAGAACTTGCAAAATAATCATCAGTTCTAGAAGAGGAACTACTGCTAGTTGCTACACTCACTTCATTTAAACTATTAGAATCTATAATATTATTACTAGAAACTAACCTAGCATCTCCAATACTAGATACCTCATTTTCTGAAACAATGTTACTAGAAACAGGTGTTCCTCTCATACTATAACTTAAATATCCTGCTGACACTAGCATTAATGCTACAACAAATAAAATAATTTGATTGCTTTTAATATTTTTAAAATTCATAATATTCTCTCCTTTTATTTATTTTGACATTTGGAAAACTTGTATTTTATGTGATGCAAGTCCTGTAGCTGCTGATACTGCTTGTATGATATTTTCCTTTACATTTGCATCTCCTGCACCTTCTGCAGTTATTATTGTTCCTTCTATTTTTGGCATAATAGTCTTTTGTGTAATTGGTGTTTTCTCTCCATTATCTTCCTGAAATATTACATCTCTTTGGATATCATTTTCTGTTATAACCCTAGTGCCTCCAGCTTCATCTTGTTCTTCTGTAGATGTTTCTTTTATGTTCTCGTTATACATTGCAACTATTTCTGTACTTTCACAATAGTTAATTAATACATCTACCTTTCCAACACCATTAATTTTTGTTAATATCCCTTCTAATCTTTCTTCTAAACTATTATTAGTTACTTGTGTTGTTTCTGCTACTGTCGTGTTATTTGCTGTATTACTATCTTTACTTGTTTCTTTTTTATCATCATCTGCCAAGATGGTATTAATTGCAATTACTGTTACTATTAATATAAGTATTCCGACTACTAAATTTTCTACTTTTTTCTTACCAGTTTTATTATCGCTTTTAGTCATATTTTCTTTTAATTGATGTATTTTTTCTTTTAACATTCATACCACCTCCTTACTTTCCATTTATATAAATCTTTTCTTTTTCTATTTCATATTTTCCTGCCAAGACTTCTTTTAATTTATTTACTTCACCTGATGATAAAGTGGATTCTTCTACATTAGATTCATCTGTACTATTACCTATCTCTACTTTGTTTACTTTCTTTATATCTTTTTCATTTTGCTTTTTAGTTACTTCTATATCAATTTTGTATATTTTAGCTTCTTCGTTTTCTACATTTATATCTGCTGTTATATTAATCTTTTTACTTTCGTAGCCTTCCTTATCTAATTCTGTCTTTATATCTGTTTTAATAGTATTTAAATACAAATTTTCTATACTTTGATTATTAATACTTGTAATTTCGTTTGCACCTTGCATAGAATTTGAATTAAATAAATCTTCATATTTACTAACATCAAGTTCAAAATTATTTCCAGTAACTTTTGTAATTATTGGAGAAATTATTGTAAATGTAATATATACTCCCATAACAATCTTTATGTATTTTTTATTTTTTCCTTCTGGCACAATCATCTCTAAAATAGTTACAATAATAACTGCAAGAATAATTCCTTGTGCCCAACTATTAAACCATGAAATCATTTTAATACCTACCTATACATTAGTCCTGTATTAGAAATATTAATAACTAAAGTTATTCCAATTATAAGCATTACACTTATAGAACACAGTATTGCTAGTAATATCTTAAATGTATCTGCCATTTGAGTTATTAATGATACAATTTTGGAATCTGCTATTGGCTCACATAAAGCCGCAGTAAGATGATATATTATAGTTATAATTGCTAGTTTTAATATTGGTGTTATACATATAGCAATTACTACAATAACACCAACTATTCCTATAGCATTTTTTAAAATTGCTGAACACCCTATAACTGTATCAACAGCATCTCCTAGTACTTTACCTACAACAGGAATAAAACTAGAAACTGCAGCTTTGGCTGTTTTAGCTGTTATACCATCTACACTACTACCTAAAGTTCCTTCTATTGACAAAACTCCTACAAATATTGTAAGTAATATTCCTATTACCCAAACTGAACTTGATTTTAAAAATTTTGATAATTTATCTATTTGAATTCTATCTGATATTTTTGAAACAATTGCAAGTGCTGTACCTACTAAGATTATTGGTATAATTATTGATTGAAATATATTTGAAATTAAATTTATTATAAATAATATTATTGGCTGTACTAAATTTACCGATACAACACTTCCAGAGGCAAGCATTAATGTCATTAGAAGAGGAAATAATAATTGTATAAAAGAAATCATGTTTCCTACTGCTTCTTTTGAGAGTGTTATAATACTTGAAAAATTAGTCATTATTACTGTCGCAATTAATATATATTGTACATAATATGTAATTTGAGCTACACTTTTATTATTTAGATTATCACTTATACTTTTTAGTACACTATGTATTAATACAATTATTAATATACTTCCCATAACTTTTAATGCTTCTTTAATTTCTGTGCCGAGAAGAGGGAAAATATTTTTTAATAATTGATTTGTGTCTACCTCTCCTTTTATAGCATTATTCAACAATTCTTGTATGTCAATATCTTTAAGAACATCGTTAGAATATTTGTTGGCCTCATCTATAAAATTAGAAATATTAAATGAGTCCATTTGAGAATTTATAACTTCATCTTCTGTATCTGCTATAGAAATACTTGTACCAAAAATACAAATCAGAATAGCAAATATTGTTATTAGTTTTTTCATTAGCAAACTCCTTTAAGGTAGAATTTGTATAACAGATTCTACTAATGAAGATAGTATTGGAATAGAAAGAGAAATTATTATAACTTTGCCACCTAAATCAACTTTATTAGCTAAAGCAGACTCTCCTAAATCCATACATATCTGGACTGCAAATTCTGCTAAAAAAGCTATTCCTGTAATTTTTAGAAGTATTTTTATAAAATCACTATTTATATTTGCTTTAGACGTTAATTCGTTTATCAAATTAATTATTCCAGAAAGTTGGTCAAAAACCATAAAAAAGATGATTATACCAGCAATAATAGAAACATAAATAGCAAATTCTGGTTTATACTGTTTTATTAAAGTTATTATAATTACTGCAACTATAGCAATTCCCACTATTTTTACAATATCCATATTAGCTCCTTTAGGGATTTTATAGGGATTTTTGGACGGTCCTTTTTTCCTTTTTGTATAGAATAGAGTTTTAAGGATCGTCCCTAGTTCCCTACTATTTTTCTATAAGTTAAACATTGTTCTTACATTACTAAATAATGAGCTTATTTCTTTTATTACCATTGTTAATACAATAATTAGACCTGCAAGTGTTGTCATCATAGCTTGGTCTTCCCTTCCTGCTCGTACTAATACTTGGTATAGTACCGCTACTAAAATTCCTATTGCTGCTATTTTAAATAATAAATTTATATCCATATTGCTCTCCCCTTATATAAAAATAATCATTATAGCAAGTCCAACTGTCGCCCCTAATGTTTTATATAATTTGGTGTTTTTATTTTGTAGATTTGTTGCTTCTATGATTTGTTCATCTAGTAATTTGGTTGTTAATTCTATTTGCATAAGTTGTCCTTCTAAATCTGTTTTTCCTAATAACTTTGATAATCCTTTAATAATATTTATATCTTCATTTGTAAAGTTATTATTACTTTCATCAATTGCTTTTTCCCATGCCTGTCCTGCGTTTAAAGTTTCCATAAATGTATGTGCTTTAATAAAAATATTAGCCATATTTGCATTTAAATCTTTTGATATTTCTTTAAATAACTCCGGTAATGGTTCATATGTATATCTCATTTTTGTTATTGCCAGATTTAAAGCTTTTTTTATCTCTTGCAAATCAATTACTCTTAATTTATATTTATTTGCTTTCATAATTCCTAAAACTGTACACATGCCCATTACTGCTGTTAAAAGTATTATTTTAAAAATTTCCATTTTTATCTTCCCCTATTATATATATTCATAAAATTTCATTTTAGAACTAAAATTTAAATTGTTACATACTCATTATTTATTTTATCTAGAGCATATACCGTTTTTACTTTTCCTTTAATTGTTTTATCCAAAAAAATTATTCTTTCAAATATATGTTTGTCTATTATTTTTGATATTGCAGGATTTAATTGTAATTCTTTTAAACTTCCACCATGTGCAGTGAAAATTCCTTTAATTCCAGAACAAACTGCATAATTTATAGCTTCCACATCTTCGTCTTTACCTATTTCATCTGCAACAATTATTTCTGGAGACATTGATCTTATTAGCAGTTTCATACCAATACTTTTGTCCACGTTGTCCATAACGTCTGTTCTAACTCCAATATCATTCTGCGGAACACCTTTATATACTGCAGCAATCTCTCCTCTTTCATCTACAAGACTTATTGTTTTACCTTTAAAATTAATTTGATCTATTCCATCACTTAGCCTTCTTACTACATCTCTTAAAATTGTTGTTTTACCAGCTCCTGGTGATGATGCAATTAAAGTATTGTATATACTATTTTCTTCCATATTTATTATGTATCTTAAAATTTCATTACTAGCACCTATTATTTGTCTAGCTATTCTAAAATTAAGATTTGAAATATAGTTTATATTACTTATCTTTCCATCAGTTTGTACTACACTCCCTGATATTCCTATTCTATGTCCACCTTTTATAGTAACAAATCCATTGCAAATCTGGTTTTGATATGTATATATTGAATTATCACAAATATGTTGAAGCGTTTCTAATATTTCATTTATTGAAACTGTTGTTTTTAATATCTCTTCACCTTTAGAATGTTTTATTATTATTGGTCTTTCTGTTCTTAATCTAATTTCTTCTATAACATAATTCGTTTGTTTAAAAACTTCTTCTAGGCTAGTACTTATTCTTCTTGGAAAATATCTTAAAATCTCGTTATATGTCATTACCTTGTCCTTTCCATATCTATGCTTTTCATATTCGAAAACTTAATAATAGAACATGAAAAAAGCACATATATTAAATATATATGTGCTTTATATATAAATTATTACTATTTTTTAAATTATTGCATATGAAAAATTGCCATTTGTTTATGAATTAGCAAAGTTAAATTTTGTATGACTGTGCAATTGCAGAGCATCTTTTCTTATTGTTCCCAATTATGGTATACGTTCATAACATCGTCTAAATCCTCTAAATCATCTATTAATCTTTGCATTTTTTCTCCGTCTGCTTCACTTAAAGAAACATATGTAGTTGGAACCATTTGTACTTCTGCTTCTACAAATTCTAATCCAGCTTCTTCTAGTGCATCTCTTACACTTGAGAAATCAGAAGGATCTGTTGTTATTTCATAACAATTTTCATCTGAAGAAAAATCTTCTGCACCAGCATCTAATGCTAGCATCATTAAATCATCTTCTTCCATGTTTGTGCTTTCTTTATCTATAACAATAATTCCTTTTTTGTTAAATAAATATGATACGCAACCTGTTGTTCCTAAATTTCCACCAGCTTTATCAAATACGTGTCTTACATCTGCTGCTGTTCTATTTCTATTATCTGTACTAGCTTCTACTATAACTGCAACACCATTTGTTCCATATCCTTCGTATGTAATTTCTTCGTAATTTGAAGTATCTGTTGCTCCAGAAGCTTTTTTAATAGCATTATTTATTGTATCATTAGGCATGTTATTTGCCTTACATTTTGAAATTACATCTTTTAATTTGGAATTACCTGCCGGGTCAGGTCCACCTTGTTTTACTGCGATTAATATTTCTCTTCCTAATTTTGTAAATATTTTTCCTCTTGCTGCATCAGCTTTTCCTTTTTTGGCTTGTATATTGTGCCATTTACTGTGTCCTGACATTGTTAATTCCTCCTCTTTCTTATTTTTTATAAATTTTATCTACATCGAAAAAAACATATTTCGCATGTAGATTAATTTTACGGTAATTATTGTAACATATTTTTTATCATTTGTGTAGTGGTTTTGAATATTTTTATATTACATAAGTCTTTTCTCTTATACTTATAATCTTTTAAAGGAAAGCCTTAAATTTGCTAAATATTACATTATTTTCTGTTCAATCTATTAATTCCTTTTAATTCATCTTTAAATTCATTCATACATATATCATCACCTACAACATATGATAGGTGATGAACTTCAATTATGTCTTTATTAAGATTTTTATTGCATTTTTTATATACCATATTAATAATTCTTTTTAAGCCAATTCCACAACATATTATTAGTTCTGGATTAATTATTTCAATTTCCTGCACGATGTTATCACTAAATTGCATAGCATAAGTATTTAGGATTGTCATATCAGTATAAGAAAAACCTCCTCTTTTATTAATGTTCATAAATGTAATATCATTTATATTCGTTCTTAATACTTCCTCTTGCATCTTTTTTATTCTTCTAGGAAATATTGAATTCTTAGACATATTTTTCTTTAAATATGTATATTCTTTGGTTTCTGCATCTTTAATTATACTATTATTGTTATATTCATGACTCTCTTTAGCAATATATAGTATAGTATTTTCTTTAATTTTATTAGATACACAAAAACCATCACTTATGAAATTCTCTTTCGGAATATACTTTCCCTTAATATTAGGTGTATCATATTCATATAGTGTATCTTTTTTATGATCTTCTTTCCATTTTTCAAATAATTCATTAAGTTTAATTTCTAAATTATTCATATAGCTCTCCTTTTGCTATTTATGTTCATTTTTTAATAAATCAATTACATCAGTTAAAGAATTTAATTTTGCATATAGCATATCTTCTACTTCTTTAGTTGGTTCTTGTAAATCTGGAATCATAACTGCTCTCATTCCAGCTCTACAAATTGATAAAACGCCATTAATACTATCTTCGAGCCCTATACACTCTTCGATAGGTAGATTTAGTAATTCAGCTGATTTTAGATATATTTCTGGGGCAGGCTTGCCTTTCGTAACCATTTCTCCACTTAAGATTACTTCAAAATCTTTTATAACATTTAGCTTGTCTAAATATGTCCTAATGTTTTTTTCTTCTGAAGAACTTGCAACTGCCATCCTGTAATTATTATTTTTTAAGAAATCTAAAAGCTCAATAAGTCCATCTTTAGTCTCTATCCCATTTTTTGAAATTTCTTTTGCTATAAATTCTTCCCTTATCTTAAATAATTTTTCAAAATTCATTTTATTAAATCTTTTACCTAAATATGATTCAATGTATTTATTAGTAGTTCCTCTTATTTCTGAAATAATTTCATCTGTAATTGTTATTCCTAAGCATTTCCCAGCATATTTCCATCCATTTTCTTTTATTCTTTCTGTGTCAAGCATTGTACCGTCCATATCGAAGATTACAGCTTTAATCATATAATTCATCCCTCTTTCATATTTAACTGCTATGGTTTTCTAATAATTATACTTTTAAAAAATCTCTCTTGAAATTCTGTTAAAGCTCTTATTGCGTCATCGGAATAATCTTTACCTTCTGAAGTTAAAATTAATTTATCATCATTATCATTCAATCTATGTATGACAGCTATACATTTTCCTTTAAAAGTTTTAACAGGTTCAAATACACCTAATATATAGCAATCAAGCTCTTTACCATCTCCACTAACTGTATTAGGAATATATCCATAATTAATAGGATATATTGATTCTGGAAATTTAGGATGTTCTGTTCCCATAGGTCTATCTATCTCTGCTTCCAGTATTTTACCAATGTATTCTTTTGAATTATCCATTCTAATCTCCTCCTATTCATTAATAAATTTTTCTACACTATTGCGTATTTTGTCTAGTTCATAACCATATGCATTACAAGTATTCCAGCCTCTTTCTTTAGCAGGTTCCAGATTTTTTTGAACATCATCTATAAATAAGATATTATTTGGACTTATATTACAATCTTTTTCTACAATTTTATAAACTTTTTCATTAGGCTTACTACATTTAAGTTCACATGATAACCATACATAATCAAAAACTTTTAAATCAACTTGCTTATCTAATCTTGCTATATCCACTTTACCTAAATTAGATAATATTCCTATTTTACATTTTGATTTTAAACTATGTGCATATTCTACAACGTCTTTATAATATTCTATACGATTAAATTCTTCTTCGTAAAATTTATAAAAGTCATCTTCACTGCATTGTAGATTAAATTCATTTCTTATTTTGTCAAACCATGTATTTTCTTTATTTCCTTCTTCTACTTTCCTTGTGCACACATCAAAATATCTTTCTATTAAGTTATTCTCATTTACTTTATTGTTAAAATGTTTTATAAAATTTGTTATAGCTGTATTTAAAGAATATTCTCCTTCTCTATGGCTTTCGATTACTCCTCCCCAATCAAATATTACTATTTTATTTGCATTATACATAATAAAGCTCCTTTTCTCATCTTTTTGAATTTTATCATTAATTTATTTTGTTTTCTATATTTTTAGTACAAAAAAAGATTGATTTATAAATAAATCAATCTTTTTATTAATTATAGATTTAAATAATATCTCTATTTTTTATTCTCATTTTCAATTATCTCTAAATTTGCTTGTCTTTTTATTTTGCTTGTTGTTGTTTTTAATAATGGTTCTTCTGAAATTAATATTCCTCTTATCGCTTTGTATTTTGGCATGATTTGGTTTACTTCTTTAACTTTTTCTGCTAGAACTTTATAAATTTCATCATCTGTTGTAACTTTGTATGCCTCTTGCATAATTTCTCTATCAAATATTATTTTTACATTTATTTTTATATCATCTTTATCATCTGATTGTTGTTTACCAAAAATAAATGATTCTTTAACACCTTCTATTTTATTTACTAGTGCTTCCATTTCTTCTGGGAATATATTTTTACCATTTTTTAATACGATAACACTCTTCTTTCTTCCACAAATAAATATATATCCATCTTCATCTATTTTTGCTAAATCTCCTGTACGGAACCATCCATCTTCTAAAACTTCTTTTGTTGCTTCTTCATCATTATAATACCCAAGCATTACATTTGGTCCTTTAACAACAAGTTCTCCCATTCCTTCTTCATTTGCATCTTCTATTTTAGCTTGTATATGTGGAAGTGGTTTTCCTATTGATCCAACTCTAAAGTTTTCGTTTGTTTCTACACCTATAACTGGAGAAGTTTCTGTTAAACCATATCCTTGGCATAAGTTAACTCCCCATGCTCTAAAATCTTCTTCTACTTCTTTTTCTAATGCTGCAGCTCCACTAACAAATAATTTAATTTGTCCTCCAAATACATTATGAATGTCCTTAAATATCTCTTTCTTTTCTGCCATTGTTTTATCTTTGTTTGCTTCCATAAGCTTTCTAACTGCTTCTAGTTTGCCTTCTTTTTCTAAGTTTTTAATTATAGTTTTATGCATACTTTCATATATAGCTGGTACAAAAGAAGCAAATGTAATTTGGTATTCGTTTAGATTTTCTACTATATGTCTAATTCCTTCGCAGAATGATCTTTGTGCACCAATATATAGTGAATATAACATACCTACAGTACATTCAAAAACGTGATGTAATGGTAAGAATGATAATATTCTATCGCTTGAATCTATATCTAATACAGAAGCAAAATCCATTACGTTTGATACCATATTTTTGTGAGAAAGTGCTACTACTTTTGATTTTGATGTTGTTCCTGAAGTAAATAACATTATACTCATTTCTTCTGGATTTATTTTTGCATCTATAAAGCTTCTGTGTCCAGCTTCTACAAATTCTTTTCCTTTTTCTATTAATTCTTTTTGTGAATATATTCCTTCCTTATGTATATCTGAATCCATAGAAATTAAGTGTTTTAACTTATTTTTTTCACTATATTTAATTTTTTCTACTATCTCTTCATATTTTTTAGAATAAAATATTGCTTCAACTTCTGATCTTTCTACTAATTCTTCCAATTCGTTTGCTGGTAATGATTTATCTAATGGAACAACTGTACCTGTACCACATACTACAGATAAATATGCAAGTTCCCATTCATATCTATTTTCACCTATAACAGCGATTCTTTTATCCTTTAATCCTAAGTTAATTAATGCTGTTCCTAGGTAATCTATCATATCTCTAATTTCATTATGTGTATATACTTGATATTTTCCTTCTTCAAGTTTTATTTTATATCCTGGTCTATCTCCATAAAGTTCTCTTGTTTTATTTAACATATCTTTTAAATCGCTTACAACTAACATGTTTTTACTCATTTTATCTTTCTCCTTCACTACTTTTTTTCTATTTTATTGCCTTTATTAGAATAATATAAATAAAAAAAATCGTCAATTATTTTCCAAGTTTTTGTACCGTGAGTACAAAAACTTATAAACAACTTTTTTATCTTATGCTAATAACAAAAAGACTCTGCATACAGAGCCTTTATTTTAATTAATATCTATCCTTTTAATATAATTCATTCCGTCTTGATCTTTTTCTACCTTTAAAACAAAATTGAATTTGTTTACTTCTGTTGCTAGATAAAAGTCTCGTTCTGGAAAAATGTCTTGTAAGTTTTTATCAAAAAATCTTTTTCCTGCTATAATTTTTAATTCTTCTATTTCATTATCTAAATTTGAATTTTCGCCTTCTAATAAACTCTTTATATATTCTGCACATAAAGTATCTTCTTTAGCCTCTGATTTTCCCATTCACCTATTGATATTTCAGTTATTCTTTCATCACAAATTGGTTCTGTCCCAGGAAATATTGCATTTAATGTTTGTCTGGCTCTTTTTAACGAAGAGCAATATATTACATCAAAATTATTATTTAAACTTTTTCCTAGTTCTTTGGCGGCTTCAATACCTTTTTCAGTCAAATTACAGTCTGCCCTTCCAGCCCCAATACCATCTCTATTATATTCTGATTCAGCATGTCTAATAAATACTATTTTTGTCACAATAATACTCCCTTCGAAATACTATTCAATTAAATCTGTATAATATAAGATTTCTTTATTTAATGACTTAGCATATTCAATTTCACTTTTTGTACTGTTTCCAATATATCTGTCTACATTAACAACTAATATAGCATCAGAAAGTTTTATTTTTTCTTTATGCATTTTATCAATCATAGACGCTTCTTCTTTTGTATATGCTTCTTTATTAGGCTTTGTAAGTTCAATTGGAGTTAGCATACAATTCCCTTTTAGTGCCATTTTCTCCGTTATTTCTTTCATTTCATTTTTGTATTTATAACTACCACATACAGTTATTACTTTCATTTTGGTTCCTCCTACAGTGAAATGGGGACGTTCCTTTTTTCCCTTTTTATTTTTTCATTTATAGAGATTTTAGGAGCACCTCCTAAATCCCCTTTTTTAATACATATACTAGCCATTTATTATTATTTGAGCCACCTTCTTTGTGAAAGTCATAAACTTTGAAGCCTGTTTTGGTAATGATTTCATTCATATCTTCTTCCGAGAAATATTTATAATAACGCTCTGCTCCCATATGATATTCATTAGAAAAATCAACCCATTCTTCGTCAACATTTTTCCCTTCACGGTTCATTACATTAAAAACAAATAATCCATTATCTTCTAAGGCTTCATATGTTTTTTCTAATACTTTTAATGTATCTTCTTTAGTAAAATGAACAAATACTCTCCATGCAAATATGCCAGAATATTTTTCATCAAAATTATCTTCTAATACATTAAATTTTATAGTATTTACACCTTTAGATTTAATTGCATTAATAAAATCTTCTGCCACATCACTTGCAGTTACATTATATCCTAAATCTACTATGTATTTTGCATTTACTCCATCACCTGAGCCAAACTCAAACACCTTCGAACCTTTAGGTAATGTTCCAATATTAGTTGTAATAAATTTATGTAATTTATCACTTTTACGTTTTGCCTTCTCTGGATCAAGATTATCATGTGCAATACTTGTCTTTAAATATGTACCTGCCTTTCTATCATATATTTTTAATGTTTCTTCATTTTCTTTACTCATAATTTTTATCTCCTTATATTTAAATTTTTATTTTTACTATATCTAAATTATTTACACCTTCTACTTTTAAATTTAAAACTCTTTGAAAAGCATAAATTACTCCCGCATGTGTAACAACAAGAATCTTTTTACCTTCATAATTTTCTTTTAGAAAATCAATAAAGTCCTCTACTCTTTTTGCAACATCAGTTATTAACTCTCCATTTGGTGGTCTTTTTTCTATATTTTTAAGTAAAAAACTTTTTTCATCTGAAATAGGTGTATTTTCCCAGTCTCCTAAACTTCTTTCAATTATTCTTTCATCACAAATTATTTTTAAATTTGGAACTAGAATTTTTGCAGTTTGAAGAGTTCTTTTTAGTGGTGAAGAAAAACATATATCATAATAATTGCTATCAAAGTTCTTTGCTCTTTCTTTTGTTTTTCTTATTCCTTCTTCACTTAAATTACAATCAATTCTTCCTTGTAATAATCCTATCTTATTGAATTCGCTTTCTGCATGCCTTAATAAATTCAACTCCATATTTATTTCTCCTTAGATTTCTCGCATTATAATATAAATAAAATTATCTTATAATTATTTACTACTTTTCTCTCCAAAAATCATAAATCATATTAGATAAATCTTTTGGATTGTCTACATTCACTACATGTGATGCGTTGCTAACTGTCTTAAAAGAACTGTTTTTTATAGTCTTATTTAATAATTTTGCATTTTCCATATTCTGCTTATCTTTTATTCCGCATAAAATTAATGTTTTGCAATCTATTTTATCTAAATTAGTCTCTATATCTAAATCGCCCATTGAAGCAACTAGTGAAATAAAATCTCCTTTTGTGCATCCGATTTTCTCGAATGTAGATTTTGGAGTAATATGAAATATTATACCTTGAAGTTTAAAAAGAAATTTTGGTATTTTGTAAGGTGTTCCTATTAAAATGAGCGAATTCACTTTCTCAGGAAATTCCTTTGAATAGTCTAATGCTAATATTCCCCCAAGAGATAAGCCACATAAGTTTAATTTCTCGCTAAAACTGTTACAGTAATCCGCAAATTTTTTATATAAAATAGAATAATTAATTCTTGTATCTTTTAACATTGAATATAAATTTGGCTTTTCTATCTTAATATTATGAAGATTTAATTCTTTTTCTACTATATTCCAACTATTCTCGTTTTGCCCTAACCCATGTATTAAAATATTTTTCATATTTAAGGCTCCTTCCATATTTTAATCGAATTGTACTTCCCAATCTTTATCTTGATTAGCTTTAAAACACATCTCTATCTGTTCTTTGTTGTTTTTTGCCTCTGATAATTCTGGTAATTCGTCTAATGAAAAATATGCTATCTCTGTTGTTTCTATATTTTTTTCGAATTGTCCGCCTACCACATCACATAGAATAAAAACCTTACATACGCCATAAGCATATACAGGTTTATTATGCTGATTTCTATCCTGAACTGCAATTAGTTTTTTTGCCAAAACATCTAAACCAGTCTCCTCTTTTACTTCCTTAACTGTATTTGATTTAATTGACTCTAGCACATCAACCCATCCTCCTGGCAAAGACCATGTTCCATCATTTTCGTGAGTTAATAATATTTTATTATCTTTAAATATTGCAGCTCTTGTATCTAATTTAGGTGTTTGATAACCTGTTTCATTACAAAATAAATCTTTTACTTTCTCTAATGAAATTTCGGTTTTCATACTTAACATTTCTGCAGATATATCTCGTAATCTTTTATATCTTTCTATGTCGTATGCATTGTTTGTATAAGCCAAACCATTTTGTGCTAAACTTTGTATTTCTATTATTAGTTCTAACCATTTATCCATTATTTCACCTACTATTTAAATTGTTAACTATTATGTTTATGATTTCATCAATTTTTAGCTCTTTACCTAATAATGTTTCCGGAATACAGTCTAGTAAATCATTTTCGTTCCACCATTTTCGTAATTCTGTTTCTCCAAATTCATTTGCATTAGGTTTAGTTTTATGCCTTCTTAAAGTTTCCTCAAATGGAATATCAAAGTAAAATGCATAAATATCCTTATCAAATTCTTTAATCAGCTTTTTAAATAAGGGCTCATACCATTTTGAGTTTAATATTCCCTCTAAAATTACTACTTCACAGTGCTCTTTACCATAAACTGCAAGTTGAAAAAGTAATTCACTTACTTTAGGCTTTTCGCCATCTTTTACATATAGCATTTCTCTTCTAACAACATCTTGTGAAATAAGCATCGTTCCATGTCCTAATTTCTGTTGCAAGCCTTTTGCAACAGTTGTTTTGCCGCTTCCAGAGTTTCCTCTTAATATAACTAATTTAGACATTTTTATTTCTCCTTAAATTATTTGCATAATAACACAAAAGTAGGTAACTTACAATAAATTACCTACTTTTTAATATACTTATTTTTAAATTTTTACAAAATAGGGATTTTAGGACCGTCCCCCAAATTCCTGAGGAATGCCCACAAATCCATGTCTGCCTCAAAACCTTATTTTACTAAATTAATTCCGCCATTTTTTAAACTTTTTTGTACATCTATAACTCTTTGGTTAGAGGAACCTTTCCATTTTAATGTTGGATCATGTAAATTATCTTCATAATTTCCATCAACCAATACATCAATATATTTTAATGCATCTTTATCTTTTATTTGTTCATATTTATAACCAGACCATGCCCATACATTTTTTTCAGGATATTTTTCTTTAAAAGCTTTTGCAAGTTTTGCAGTTCCTTCTATATTAGTAGGAGCCATTGGCTCCCCACCTAATATAGATAACCCTTTTACTTCATTTTTATTACTTAATTCTAGTACTTTATCAATTGTTTCTTGTGTAAATTCTTTTCCACCTTCGAAATCCCATGTTTCAGGATTAAAACAGTTCTTACAGTGAAAAGGACAACCTTGCATAAATATAGATACTCTTACTCCTGGTCCGTTTGATATATCCATTTTTCTAATTAAATTGTATCTCATAATTATGCCTCCTTATTATCGATATGTAAAACTCTCTCTTTTATTTCTTGTGTTCTTCCTTTATTCCAGAAGTTTGTTCCAATATATCCACATGTACGTCTTGCAACATTTAATGTGTTATGATCTCTATTTCCACAATTTGGGCAATACCATTCCAAATTATCATCTATTAATATTTCTCCAGTATAACCACATTGTTGACAATAATCTGATTTTGTATTAAGTTCTGCATACATAATGTTATCATAAATAAATTGTATAATCTCGATTACTGCATCTATATTTCCTTGTAAATTTGGTGTCTCTACATAAGAAATAGCTCCACCAGGACTTAATACTTGGAATTCACTCTCTAATTTTAATTTAGAAAATGCGTCTATTTCTTCGAATACAGGAACATGATATGAATTAGTAATATAATTTCTGTCTGTAATTCCTTTTACTGTTCCAAATCTTTCTTTTAAGCATTTAGCAAATTTATATGTCGTTGATTCTATTGGTGTACCATAAACAGAATAATCTAAATCTTCTTCTGCTTTCCATTTGCTTGTTGCATCATTTAAATGTTGCATTACTTTTAATCCAAATTCTTTTCCTGGTCCATTATCTGTATGACTGTGTCCTGTCATAACTTTAACACATTCATATAGACCTGCATATCCAAGTGAAATTGTAGAATATCCATGATGTAATAATTCATGTATTGATTCACCTTTTTCTAATCTTGCTAATGCTCCATGTTGCCATAAAATAGGTGCTACATCACTTGTTACATTACTTAATCTCTTATGTCTTATTTGTAAAGCTCTGTGACATAACTCCAATCTTTCGTCAAATATCTTCCAGAATTCATCCATATCACCATCAGCAGAAAGTGCAACATCTGGTAAATTAATCGTTACAACACCTTGGTTGAATCTTCCATAATATTTACCTTTTCCTTCTACATAATTTTTAGCTTTTGCTATATTTCCTATATTTAACATTCTATCAGGTGTTAAGAATGATCTACATCCCATACATGGATAACAATCTCCATCTCCTAAGATATTTTTCTTATATTTAAGCATCATCTTTTCTGATATGTAATCTGGAACCATTCTTTTAGCTGTACATTCTGCAGCTAGTTTTGTTAGATACCAGTATTTGCTACCTTCACGAATGTTGTCTTCTTCAAGTACATATAAAAGTTTTGGGAACGCTGGTGTTATATATACACCTTTTTCGTTCTTAAAACCTAATATTCTTTGTTTTAAGAACTCTTCGATTATCATTGCAAGTTCGTCTTTATATTCTTCTGTTTCTCCTAAATACATACAAACTGATAAGAATGGTGCTTGTCCATTTGTGTTTGTCATAGAGTTTACTTGATAGTTAAATGTTTGGACACCATCTTCAATTTCTTTTTTAGTATCTTGCATAGCATATTTTTCACAATCTTTTTTGCTAAAGTTTCTTGCTTGATATTTCTTTAAATACTTTTCATAGCTTAATCTAACAAATGGTGCTAAATGTGTAAGTGATACCGTAGCTCCGCCATAGCTTGATGATGTTACTGCTAATATTATTTGTGTTGCTATTGTTGCAGCTGTTAAAAATCTATGTGGTTTTTCTATCATAACTCCATTTATTACTGTTCCGTATTGTAACATATCATCCAAGTTAATTAATTCACAATTATGAAGAGCATTTTGCGCAAAATAATCAGCATCATGAAAATGTATAATACCTGCATCATGTGCCTCTACTATATCTTCAGGGAGTAAAAATCTTCTTGTTATATCTGTACTTGTTATTCCTGCTAAGTAGTCTCTTTGTGTTGTAACTACTTCTGCATTTTTATTAGAATTTTCACTATTCCAATATTCGTTTTCTCCTTCAATTAATTCTTTAATTGATTTGTCTGTTGTATTTGCTTTTCTTACTAATTCTCTAGTATATCTATATGTAATATATTTCTTTGCTAATTGATATTTGTCAAATTCCATTAGCTTTTGTTCTATTATATCTTGAATATCTTCAACTAAAATTCTTTTTTTATTTAAATCTTCGATGTATTTTATGATTTCTTTTATTTCTTCTTTAGTTGCTTTTTCTCTTCCTCTTACCTCCTCATTTGCTTTTCCAATTGCTACTCTAATTTTTTCTGGATCGTAGTCCACAATGTGTCCATCTCTTTTAACGATTTTCATTCTTTTGTTCCTCCCCTGATTTATTTTTTGTATTATTTATTACGAGTAAATATTATATATAATTTTTAATATATACAAGTTGCACTTGCAACTTTTTTGTTTTTTTGTTAAAATTTTTTTAGGTGATAAAAATGAGGCTTCCTTTTGAAGGATTAACAAAATTACAAATCGGTAAACTCTTTGTGCTTCTAGGCGTCCACAGGTATAGATACACTAAAGGTGAAGAGATTGTTCCTACTATAAAAAATGATAATATTATTGGAATTGTACTTAGCGGATTTGCCCAAATCATGAATATAGAGTACAATGGAAACGAAATGGTACAGGAAAATCTTGGAAAAGATAGTGTGTTTGGAACAACAATTTCTGCAACTAATAGTGAAGACTGTCAAATAATTGCAAAGGAAGATACAGAAGTGCTAATTATAGACTATGTAAAACTTATGAGACCTGAAAATACTAATCATAATTATTTTAATATTTTTTTAAGTAACTTATTTGATATAATTAATACTAAATTTAGAGAAACCAACGAAAGAGTTAAAGTACTAGAAAAAAAACAAATACGTGAAAAATTATTAAAATTTTTTGAGATTGAACATAGGAAAAGTCATTCTAAAAATATATATTTAAGTTTTCCTTTCAAAGATTTAGCAGATTACCTTGCAATTGATAGATCTGCTATGTTTAGAGAATTAAAGCATTTGAAAGATGATAAACTTATAGAAGTTGATGGTAGGAAAATTAAAATATTGTATGAGATATAATTTATGGCATGTAAAAATCACAAAAGTCAAACGACTTTTGTGACAATTTCACACATTTTTCAAAGGACTTTTATTTTCATACTATAACATCAAAATCTTTTTTACAACGAGGACATGTACAAACATGTTTACCTTTTTTCTTTGGTAATCTGATTTCGGCTTTACAATTAGGACATTTTCTATAAATATGAGTTTTTCTATCTTCCCATTTTTTCTTACGTAATTTTATCTTTTCTATAACTTTATTTTTAATCTTTAAAAATTTTGCATTTTCATTTTGTCTTTTATAAATATTGCGTGAAAAGACTCTAAACATCATATAAACACAAATTATTATTTCTAATAGATATATAATTGGATTTCTAATGACTATACTTATAATTGCAATAATCCAAAATATAATAAATAAAAATTTATATAATTCATCTATTCCATATCTGCCTTGCATAAAATCGGCTAATTTATATATAAATTTATTCAATATGCATTCCTCCTTTAACATATAAATCTTGGGCCACAACAACAATTACATATAGAATCTGCTAAACACCACCAAAAACATATATTTTGCATATCAAAAGGTCTTCCATATGTTCTACTTTGTTCTCTATACATATTTCCTCCGCCTTGCAATTGTTGTAATAATTCTTGATATCTTAAATTATTAGGTTCCATTTGTACTGCCATTTTTGCATGGTTTAATGCTGTTATTCTATTACCTGTATAATAATTTGCAATACTACTTAAATAATACCATTCAGCAGTTTTATCCTGAATTTCAGAAAGCACTCTTAATGCTTCCCTATACATTCCAGTTTGTATAAAATGACTTGCTACTTGATAAAGATTTGTACTTTCACTATTATTACTATATGAATTATTTTGAGTGTTAGAATAGCTATTATATTGATTTGCAGTACTATTTTTTATTTGATCATATGCTTCATTTATTTCCCTCATCTTTTTTGCTGCTTCTTCGTCCCCTGGATGTAAATCTGGATGATATTTTTTTACTAATTTTCTATATGCTTTTGTAACTTCTTCATCTGTTGCTCCATATGACACTCCAAGTACTTCGTATGGATTTTGTATCATTTATTTTTCTCCCTTCTTTTTATGTATTTCATATTTTGTCCAAATTCCAGAATATAATATATTTTCAATTATTTTGTTAGAAATATTTAGGTTTTTATATTTTTCTACACAATCTGATAAAAGTAGATTAAGCATATCATCAAATTCTGATTTTGAATTAGTTATTAATGGATTATATCTTTTATGTTTAATATCTTTTTCTAAATCTATACATGCATCTAATATATATATAAATTTTCCTAATGCATCACCAAAATCTCTTAGTTTTTCTTCATATTCATCCTCGTATGGTGCAAATATTTCTCTAAATAATTTGCCACTTGCTTGTGCTGCTAAATCTGGATTTATAATATTTTTGGTTTCTATATCATTTAATTCTTTTAAAGCATTTTGTACATTTTGAGCTTTTTTAGGATATTTCTTACATACTTTTTTAAAACTCTTTTTTATCAATTTTGCATAACAATTAGCAAATACATTTTTGTCATCTTGCCAATCATCAAGAAGATTATAATAAGAAAGTAAAATATTCATATCTGCTACATAGTCTACAAAAGTTCCTTTAATATAAGTATGTTTATGAACAGGATGCATCATACATCTACATTCTAATTTTTCGTTTTTTTCTTTGTAAACTTCATTTAATAATATTATTAAAAATGTCATATCATAGTTTAATGTAAATCTGCTTATATTTTTGTGCTTTCTTTGTAATGATTTGCATAGTCCACAGTAACATTCTCTATAATATCTTTTATCTGTATCTTCTAATAGTTTAGGATTTGTAACTATATTTCCTATCATTTTACTTCTCCCTTTTAGTTTGCTTATGAGAAATAGTTTATTATTTTTCTTTGCTAAAATCAACTGCTATAGTAAAGATTTCACGGAAGTTTCACATATATAGTAAAAGAGCTACTTAAATTTAATTAAATAGCTCTTTATTTTAATTTCATACTTATTCTTCTTTTTCTAACTCTATTATGACTTCCTCACCAGTCGTTTTAAACACATGCACTTTTAAAGTATCTGTTGCATCATAATTTGTTAAATTAAATGTATTATAGTATGTTATTGTTCCATCTTCTTTAACACTTATTTCGCCATCTCCATCTGATCTATGTGCGGGATAATATTTAGTTCCATCAGTTGTTTCCACATACTCTTTTTCACTCCACGCAATGTCTTTGCAATTATCTAAATATATTCTAAAGGCAGTATTTGAAACTTTAGCACTTTCAAATTTATAATTTTTATCACTAATAGAAACAAGCTTATAGTCTATAATATTTGACTTAGACATTTTAGTAGGTACATCTATTTCATAACTCCATTCACCATTATAAATAATAGATTTTTCTTCTTCGTTCTCCCAATATTTATTTCTTATTTTATTAAATGTTACTTTTAGTTTTTTAGATTCTGGGAATTCTTTTTCATTTCCTGTAGCAGTTAAATAAAATTTTAAATCATGTTCATCTATTTTCTCACTGGCTTGACTATATCCTCCAGTATAGCTGTCATAATTTGCTTTTGCTTCTTCCTCTGTTTCATATAATGATGTCATTTCTTCTGCTTCTAGTTCTCTTGTTGCAAAAACTTTTTCATTATTCTCATTTACTACCTTCAAGTCCATTATATCTATTCTTCCTTCTTTTGATAACATATTGGTCAAATTATAAGTTTCATCAAATTTTATATTTATAGTTATATCAAAATTATAATCATCTAGTAAAAAAGATTCTATATTTGCACTAATACCATTAGCTTCTTTATATTCTGTATTTATGTCACTATAATATGCATTATTAATAGCTGTTTGGACACCATCACTACTATTTTTTCCAAACTTATTAATAATTTGAGTTGTAGCAAAAACTACTCCAGTCATAGAAAGTGCAGCACATGCAACTATTCCTATCTTTTTAATAGCATTAAATCTATTTTTATTCATAACTATATCCTCCTCTTTTACATTGGATATAGCTATTTTCACCTTTACTTTTTCTAAAATTTTATTATTATCCATATTATTTAACCTCTTTCTTTATTTTATTCCTAATTCTGTATAATCTTTGCTTTACACTAAATTCAGACATCTTTTGTTCTTTAGCTATATCCTTAATTGATTTAGAAGAATAATAAAAATCTAAAAATATTGTTTTATCAATTTCCTTCATGTTTTCTAGTTTCTTTTCTATGTGCCTAATTTCTTGAATATTAGTATCAAGAAAATCAATTTTATCATAACCATACAAACTGTTTTCATAATCAGAAATATCTACATTAATTTTAATTTTTCTTAAATATTCTTTTACTAAGTTTCTTGTTATCCCTGCAATATACGAACTTAGGCTTTTGTTTATATCTAATTTGTGTTTATTTTTCCATAGTATAAAAAACACTTCAGAAATAATCTCTTCTTTATCTTCATTACTTAAATTAGTACTTGCCATGTTATTTATAATAATAGCTATATAAGATGAATATTCGTTTATTATTCTTTCTAAATCAAGTTCATTATTTTTTATATATCGTTTTATTTCTCTATCTTTATTCACTTTTGTTTTAAACTCCTTTTTTACATAAGATATCTTACATCTTTATATTGATAATTTTATAAAAAAAGTAACATTTTTATAATTATTTTAACAAAAAATATAGACCTACCATTTCTGGTAAGTCCTCATAATTAAATAGCTCTTTATTTTTAATTTTACCGTCCCGTCTTATGTTTACCAATTGAACTTTAAGCTCCGTCCCTAAAGTTCATTAATCTCTCAATTTAGCTCCACATCTCTTGTCTAGAGTTTTTAATATGCTATTCATTTTTTCATTTATTTGTTCTGATGTCATAGTTGTTCCTTCATTAAGTATTTTTACTTTTAATGTAACTGATTTTTTACCTTCTGGTATTTGGTCTCCCCTATATTCATCAACAAATTCAACTTCTTTAACTTTTGCTCTAATATTTTCTTCAATTTGTTTCCATGTAATTTCTTCATCAACTATGATTGATAAATCTTTTTCTACTAATGGTAGTTCTGGTAATCTTTCATATTCATTTGTTCTTGAAGCATATGGAACAAATTTTTCTGTATTAATTTCAAACATTGCTACATTTGTTCTTTTTATTTTAGTATCTGCCATTACTTTTACAGAAACTAATCCTAATGTTCCGATTACTTCATTACCTTTAACTACATTTAAGTATGCATTAACATCTGCCCAATATGGCTTCTCCATTTTTTCTAATTTAAGTTCTTCCATATGGCAATATTCAGCCATATTTTCAATTACACCTTTTGCTTCATAGAATATTTCTTTAGCCTCTTTTCCTACTATACATCCAGTTAAATAATTCTTTTGAATTGGTAAGATTTCATCTTCTGAAGATGGTCTATAATCACCTTTTTCATAAACTTCTTCACAGTCAAATAATCTAAATTCATCATAATATCTTAAATTTTTAGCAACTGCTTCTAACATTCCTGGAATTAAAGAACTTCTTAAATATGCTAAATCTGGTGCTGGTGGAGTTGCTAATTTTAAAGATTTCTCCATATCTATTCCTGCTGCTTTAATATATTTTTCTTCAATCCATGGATATGTGAAAATTTCATAAAATCCGCATCTATATGCTAAATATTCTTTAATTCTTCTTTCAAGTAAAACATCATTTTGTTTTACAGAATGTTCAAATGTTATAGTAATTGGTTTTGCCTCAAAACTATCAAAGCTTAATATTCTTGCAATATCTCCCATTACATCATCTTTGATTGTTACATCACCTGTTGATCTCCATGTTGGAACTATTACATCATATTCTCCGTTATTTAATGATATTTCATATCCAAGAGCTGTTAAAATTTGTTCAATCTTCTCTTGTGGTATTTTCTTTCCTAATCTTGTATCTAAGAATTCTTCACTTACTTTTATTTCATTCTTTTTAGTTTCGTTTGGATAAACATCTGCATATTTAATTATTTTGCTATCTGGGAATATTTCTTTAATTAATCTTAATGCTAAATTTAATCCTTCATCTACTCTTTGTGTATCAACACCTTTTTCAAATCTCATTGAAGCTTCTGTTTTTTCTGCAAATTTTTTATCTGTTTGTCTAACTGTATCTGCAGAGAAGTTTGCTACTTCTAATACAACTCCTTTTGTGTCTGGCAGAATAGAATCTTTTTTACCACCTTTAATTCCAGCTAATGCCATTGCATCACTTTCATCACATATTACTAAATCATCTGTTGAAAGTTCAATAAAGTTATTATCTAATAATAATAATTTTTCATTTTCTTTGGCATTTCTTACTATTATTTTTTCCCCACTTACATGAGTTTTATCAAAAGCATGAAGTGGCTCTCCTACTGCCATCATTACATAATTTGTAATATCTACAATGGCATTTATTGGTCTTTGACCTACTTTTGATAATAATGATTGCATCCACATTGGAGATGCTTTTTCATATATACCATCTATTTCTACAGCTACATATCTATTACATTTAGTTGTATCTTTTATTTCTACACTATATTCTGGTACTTTAGGTAATTCGTATTTTGGTAATTCTTTTAAAGGTGCATCATATATTGCTGCTAATTCTCTTGCAATTCCATAATGTCCCCATAAATCTGGTCTATTAGATAAAGATTTATTATCTATTTCTAATACTGTATCATTCATTCCAAATAGATCTGCAACACTGTCTCCTGGTTTGCAATCAAATCCTTTTAAGTCAACTATTTCTTCTTCACCTTCATTTGGGAAGAAATCGCTTAAATATACTTCTGTTGAGGCACAAATCATTCCATAAGAGCTTTCTCCTCTCATTTTTGTTTTTGTTATTTTAACAGGTTCTCCTTGACCATGCCAAACAACTTCTGCTCCTGGTTTTGATACAACTACATGTTCTCCAACATAAAGGTTAGAACCACCACATACGATTTGTACAGGTTCTTCTTCTCCAATATCCACCATACATATTCTTAATTTATCAGCATTTGGATGCGCTTTTATTTCTAAAATTTCTCCTACAACAATGTCATGAAATTTTTTAGCAGTATTTTCTACATCTTCTACTTCTACTGTTCTTAATGTCATATCATAGGCAATTTGTTCATCAGTTAAACCTTCAGGTAAATCAACATATTTTCTAATTAAATTTAATGATACTTTCATATTCAAAATCCTTTCTATTTAAATTGTTTTAAAAATCTTAAATCTCCACTATGGAATAAACGTACATCATCTACTCCATATCTCATCATTACTAATCTATCTAATCCAATATTAATATAGAATCCTGTCCATTCTTCTGGATCTAATCCTGCTGATTTTAATACATTTGGATGGATTACACCACCTGGCATAACTTCTATCCAGCCATTATGATTACATACTTTGCATCCCTTTCCACCACATACTAAGCATTCCATATCTATTTCATATCCTGGTTCTGTAAATGGGAAGAATCCTTCTCTCATTCTTGTTTTTATTTTTCTTCCAAAAACTTTTTCTAGGATTGTTTGAATCATAACCATACCAGATGAAAAAGATATATCTTTATCAACTATTAATGCTTCATATTGGAAGAATGCTCTTTCATGTCTAGCATCTGTTGTTTCGTTTCTATATACTTCTCCTGGATATACAAATCTTGCTGGTGCTCCATGTTTTAATAAATATCTTACAGAACCACCTGTTAAATGTGGTCTTAAGCACAATCTTTCTGCTCCATCTTTATCTTCTGTCCCTTCAAGCCAATATGTGTCCATAGATTGACGTGCAGGATGGTTTTTAGCAAAGTTTAAGTTATCAAATGCATATTTTTCACTACTTATATCATCTTCACTGAATACTTCAAAACCTAAAGACAAAAATGCATCATTTAAATCATGTTTCATTTGGGTTATTGGATGAAGTGCTCCTCCACTTACCTTTTTACCAGGAATTGTTAAATCAATTGGTTCATCTAATACACTCATAGAGGCAATAATTTCATCATCTTTTTGTTGTAAGTTGCTTATAAATGTATTTTTAATTTCCGTTGCCATCATTCCAATTGTTTTTTTCTCTTCTACAGATAAATCTTTCATAGATTTTAGAACTTCTGATAATTCACTTTTTTTACCAGTTAATTCTTTTCTGACTTCTTCAAGCTCAGCAATAGTCTTTACGTTTTTAATTTTTTCTAAACCTTTTGTTTTGATTTCTTCTAATTTCTCTTTCATAAACCTTTTCCTTTCTTCGGGATTTTGGGACGTTCTTTTTTGTTTTCTATGGAAATAGGGACGGTCCTTTTTTCCCTTTTTTTGTTTTCGAATAGGGATTTAAGGAACGTCCCTCTTTCCCTAGTCCCTATTCCCTATTTCCTATTTGTATGTGGATTGAAAATCAAAAAACGAGCAATCTTCCATAAAGGACGATTTGCTCGTGGTACCACCTTTTTTTATAGTATTTCTACTACCTCATTACAGATTAACGCTCTTACACGATTTGACTCCATTACTGAAATTCGTTAATTTGCCTTTCTATTGTAGCTTCCAGTCTATGGCTACAATTCCCTAGTTAGAGTTTCAAATTAACTACTTATATAATTTCTTCGTCAACATTTATTGGTCGTATAGATTATATTGCCTTTTTTGGTATTTGTCAAATGTTTATGGCAAATTTATAGTTATAAATAGTCCTCGAATCTTAACCCGCAATTTTTTCTACAATCTCACTTATATCATCTTCAATTAATATACTTCTATCTTCAATATCTAAAAAAGTCCTACAATCATCTTTATTTATTCTTACTAATTTCCAATTAGGATTTTTATATGTCATTTGTTCAAAAGGTATCCTAATAATTCCTGGAGTATTAAATCCTACTCCTAGCTCTAATAATAAAACATTTTTATTTTTTGTTGTATCTAAAAACTCTCCATATCTTTCATCTTGTTTGTACCAATGCTTATCTTCTACAAAATATGCATCTTTCCTAATATTTACATCCATTGTTTCTCCACACACTGGACATACTGGAACAAGTTCTGACGGTATTTTACAATCATGTGTATTATCTAACATTTTTGCTACTAAATCTTTTGCATCATATAATTTATTATGACATGCTATTCCACATTGAATATATCTATAACTTCCTTGTGTTGCAAATATCTTGTCCTTATCAAAACCAGTCTTATAAAATTGATCATCTACATTTGTTGTTATAACAAAACTCCTTCTACTTGTACTTTTTCTACTGTATTTGCCTCAGTATTTATTTTTTCTTTGTTATTTTGATTTTCAATAGTTTCTATAGCTATTTGATTTGTAATATTAATATTTTCATCTTTATCTGAATTAGTAAATACAAAAACTAGAATAATTGCAATTATAATTATTGCTAAAACTATAACTAATAATACTTTTTTATTCATAAACAACCTCCACTTATTTAATCCTTCATCTTTATAATTCATATAACTTACTATTTTCATATTTTCTCTCATTTACTTAAAATTTATTTGCCCATTCTTTTAGTTCTTCTATGCTTGTATTTACTCCAAAACGTTTTCCTTCCATTATTTCTGTTTCACTTGATATGCTTTGTTTTAAGTCTGCCACAGTATTTCCAAGACCACTTCCACCTGATGTACAAAAAACTATTATTTTCTTTCCTGAAAAATCATAACTTTCTAAAAATGTATTTATTATTCTTGGAGCAACATACCACCAAATTGGAAATCCAATAAAAATAGTGTCATAATCTTCCATATTACTTACTTTTGTAGCTATTTCTGGTCTAGAATTTTTATCATTCATTTCTAAAGAAGATCTACTTGTTTTATCAATCCAATTTAAATCTGCGTTTGTATATAATTTTGTTGGTACTATCTCATACAAATCGCCTCCTATAGCCTTTGACAAATTCTCTGCTACCTTTTTAGTTGTTCCTGTACACGAAAAAAATGCTACTAATTTTTTACTCATACCCTTCACTCCTTTTTTATTTTAACAATTTTAAAATTCCCATATATGCAATTTCATATATGGTTAATTTTTTAAATGGCACATCTGCTTTTTCCATTGCTTCTTTTTGCTTAGCTGTTATAACTGCATATGGATATATTCCATACATAAATGGAAAAAATGAAAATATAAATTTTGTTTTTTCTTCTTCGTTCATGTTAGTAACAAATTTATCAAGACATCTTTTTACTGCTTTTATTGAATCACCATATGCTTGTTTAAATTCTACTAACGCTTCCATTTTGCTATTATCTTCCATATCATATAAATTCATGGCTAATAGCTTTAATAATGTTGGTCTTTTTTCTATTGTATGGGCTAATTTATTTGCTAATTCTTCTGTCATTAATTTTTCATTTTTTTCATATATTTTATTTAAATCTTCTATCCATTTTTCATATTCTCTCTGAAAAAGTGCTAAAAATATCTCTTCTTTTGTTTGAAAATAGTTATATATTGATGTACGGGAAAATGTTGTTTTTTCTCCAATTTGTTTTAGTGTTATATCTTTAAAATTCTCTTTTTTATATAGTTCTTCACATGCATTAATTATTTCTTCTCTTCTTACATCTACTGGTTTCTTTTCCATTTTACATCTCCATTTCTTTATTTCCCTGACATCATGTCAGGCTGATTATTATATATCACTATTCTGACATTGTGTCAATATATTGTTCAAAAAAATACAACCTAAATTTATTGTTTTTACTTGTAAAGTAGGCACTTTTTTGTAATATAGTTTCCTTAAAGATACTCTTGCCTATTTTTCTTAATTTAATCAACTAAATTTTTTAGTTTTATTTTAACTCTTATATCCTTTCGGAAACTATTGCATATTTTTATAGCTTCTCTGTTGTAATTTTTAAATTGTTTGATATAATTTAATTAAGATTAAAAGTACGGAGTTGATATTATGAAAAAAGAATTACCAGCTTGTCCGGTAGAAATTACAATGGGGTTAATTTGAGATAAATGGAAAGTTTTAATTATTAGAGATTTACTAACTGGAACTAAAAGATTTGGAGAGTTAAAAAAATCTTTAAATGGTATTACCCAAAAAGTTTTAACAAATAACTTAAGACAAATGGAAGCTTCTGGTCTTGTTAATAGGAAAGTATATGCAGAAGTTTCACCTAGAGTTGAATATTCTTTAACAGAAACAGGTTGGAGCTTAAAACCTATTTTAGATTCTATGGTTGTCTGGGGAAATAGTTATAGAGAAAAACAAAACTAGCAGATTTATTCTATCTGCTAGTTTTAAATCACTACCCTAAACTAATTATTCCTAAATGTTCTAATAAAATCTTAATTCCTATAAGAATTAAAATTATTCCTCCTATAATCTCTGCCCTCTTCTCGTATTTAATACCAAATTGATTACCGATTTTTACACCTATTACAGATAATATAAAAGTTACTACTCCTATTAAGATAACTGCTAATACTATATTAGTTTGTAAAAACGCAAAAGTTATACCAACTGCTAAAGCATCAATACTTGTTGCTATTGCTAAAACTACCATTGTTTTAAAATTTACGCTATCATTATACCCTTCAGAATTATTATCAAATGCTTCTTTAAGCATTTTTCCACCTATAAATGCCAAAAGAATAAATGCTATCCAATGGTCTACTTTAGTTACTAAACTTTCGAATGTTGTTCCTAAGAAGTATCCTATAACTGGCATAAGTGCTTGGAATATGCCAAAATAAAGCCCAACTATAATAGCTTTTTTCCAATTCATTTTTTTCATTGCTAAACCTTTGCATATTGAAACTGCAAAAGCATCCATAGCTAATCCTATTGCTATTAATAATAATTCTAAAATTCCCATATTTCTCTTCCTTTTATTTAAAATGTCAATGTTAAATATTATATATTTTTGAAAATCTTCCTAAGTTTGGAGCTATCCATATTACATAAAATCAGAAGCAACATTTGAAATTTCTCCATTTTCATTTACAGTAAATTTAATTCTTATAAAAAATTCTTCTGCATTCAATGAAAAGTCATATTCTCCACTTGCTAATTTTCCATATATGTTTGTCCAATCACAAGTCTTTCTTACAGTATCTTCTGTTATATCTTCAGAAATCACTGTTTCTTCACTATTAACAGTTGAAAATTTTGAAGCCTCTTCCCAAAGCGGAATACCACTTCCTTCATATGATGATGTTGTATTACCTGTTACTATTGGCATATCTGGAGCTTCTACTTGTTCAGCTTCTGGATTCTTTTTAAATAATGTATATTTATTTGTATATTCATATTTATATTCATTTGTATCTTTTATTTCAAAAGATATACCTGTTTGTGTTACATTAATATTTGAAACTGATACATTATTGCGTGAACTATAAAAATACTTTAATGCTTTTTCTGGTATTGTAATATCACTATTTTCTTTTAGAATCTCTATATTAAAAATCTTTCCAAAACTACCTGGATATGATTCGTTTATTATTCCATCAAAATAAATTCTAATTTCTTGGTTTTGCTTGTATTCATTAGTATCACCAGTCGGAATACTTACTCGCATCAAACCTGTTGTATCATCTTTTTCTACAACTCCAAGATATGTATCATATACTCTTACTATTACTACATCCATTGTAGCTATTGCGTCTGTATTATCATAAGATATGCTATTTCCTGTAAGCTCATTACTTACTTTTTTCGTTGTAAAGTGGTTAACAAGTAAAATAGTTACTGCTACAACAGCTAAAATCACTAAAATAATTATTAAAATTTTTAATCCCCTTTTCATATAACCCCCTACCTTTCTATAATTTAGACAAGTTTTATCACTTGTTTTGTTAGGTTGATAATAACACTAAAGGAAGTAATTATCAATATAATCACTTCTTTATCTTTGTTATTTACAGCTCTATTAAAATTTATAATTGTTTCTTCAATTTGATTCGAATCTGGTACTAGCTCTGTACTTAGTGCTTCTAATTGTTCTTCTATATTAGCGTAAATGTTTTCGATTTCTGCTAGCCTATCATTTGGATTTTCTATTGCCCCCATTATGTCTAACACATTAACAGCCATATTTTGTAACATACTTGTATAGCTATTACGTTTCTTTTCTCCTTTTACTGTTAAACCAGTTCCATTTATTTCGTCAGTTATTATTTCGCTTTTAATTTTATCACTACCTAAAATATTCACCACAAAATATCTAGACATATTTTCTCTTTTTTCTTCGTCTAAATCAGTATTTTTTTCTAAATATTTAGAATATCTTTTTTGTAATTCATCAGTAGATAATTTTCTCGGTCTAAATGGATTTAACCTTTTACTCCAAATGTGTCTTTTGGATAGTTCTTCGCTTTCCTCACAAAGACCAGCTACATATGGCTTTATTATTTTTTCTGTTAATTCTCTTTCATTGTATATACCCATTATTATGTCTCTGAAATTATCTGGAAAAGTTTTTTCTATATCTAACTTTAACTTACCGTATTTATCAACTATTTTAATTACTTTAAGTTCTTTTGACAAACCTAAAATTCCATTATCTCTCATTATTACTCCAGCTTGTACTGGACCTATTGTATTTCTATCACTTAATAATTGATTAACAATTTCTCTTATATGACCTATTGAAGTTGTACTTTCGTATTGCCTTAATTCTCCTTCTGAATTTTTTACTAAAGATTTACATTCATTTACAATAACATCTATTATCTTTCCTGTCTCTTTATCATAATAATTAGAAAATTTTCCGCTAATTCCCTTCCCAGTTCTTAATAATTCTAATAAATTTCTTGCTTTCGCTCTTATCATAAATTTTCTCCTACGTATAATTTTATTATTATTCTATCATTTAAATAATTTTTATTCAATTTTAAAAGCTTATTTTATATTTTTTTATAAAATAAGCTTTTGCTACATCATTATAATTTAATTATTTTAGTTCTTCTAATTTATATAATTCCTTTAAAGGAATATCATTCTCTTCTGCTAATTTTTTCATACTTTCATATTCTGGATACACATATGTTTCACCATTATTTGTTACTTTTTTTGCTCTTATTTTTCCGTATTTTGTATCTATTTCTACAAATTCTCTACCTAATTCTGTTCTACTTTCAAAACGATATCTAATTCCTATTGTAGTTGTTTCCTTAAAAATAATATTTTGAAGTTTAAACATATCTTCTTTTCTACAAGCAACAGATAATCTATATGCAGGTCTATTCTTCTTCATAAATATTGGTGTATAAAATACGTCTAAAGCTCCATTTGCAAATAATTTTTCTGAAGTATATCCTAATATTTCTCCTGAACAATCATCTATGTTTGTTTCCATTACTACAAAATTTTGATTTTCTTCTTGCATTTCACCATAGTACACTTTTAAAACATTTGGTATTTTTAAATCCTTTGATCCAGTTCCCCAACCAATTTTTTCTGTTACCATTGCAGGTAATGTTGTAAAATCTTCTGCAAGCTCTGCTATAATTGCAGCTCCTGTTGGAGTTACAAGTTCTGTATCTATATCTATCTGTCTAAACTTTACGTTAGATGCTGCAAATATCTCACTTGTGGCTGGAACTGGTACAGCCATAGTTCCATGTGCACATTCTATAAAACCATATCCATCATTAACTACACTTGATATAATTCTATCTGGATTTATTTTATTTATTAAGATTGCTGTTCCAACTATATCAACAATTGAGTCAATAGCTCCAACTTCGTGAAAATGCACTTCATCTAGTGATTTATTGTGAACTTTTGATTCTGCCTTTGCTACTCTTAAAAATATTCTTTTTGCCAAATCTTTAGTATTTTCATCTAATGAACTATTATCTATAATAGTGTTAATATCATATAAATTTCTATGTTCATGATGGTGATGCTGTTCATGACCGTGGTCGTGTTCATGTTCATAATTATGTTCGTGATTGTGATGATGTTGCTCATGTTCTAATATAACATCAACATATGTTCCTGTAATACCGTTTTTCACTTGTTTAGAAATTTCTATTTTATACCCGTCAACATTTAATTTTTTTAATTCTTCTAATAAATATTTTTCGTCTCCTACAATTTCTAATAATGCTCCTAGTGTCATATTTCCACTAATTCCACTAGAACAATCAAAATATAGTGTTTTCATAAATTTATCTTCCCTTCTACATATTTTTAACCTATTATAACACAAATATGATATATCATTTAGAGTTTACTCTAAGTCAATATTTTAACATATATTTTTATCTTTATTCAATAAAAAATACCCAGCCTTTCTAAGCTAGGTATTTACATTACTTATATTTCTCTTGAACTTCTTTTGGCATTTCATCAAATTGAACTTCTTCCCAATTTGTGACTCCTCTAGTTAGCATTACTTCTAATTTTAGATATGCATCTTCTCTTAATTCTCTATTTGTTTTAAACGTTACTTCTTTTTCTTTACCTTTTTCATCATATGCAGTTAATGTATACTGATATTTCATACTATCTGTTGTGGAAAGTCCTTCTATTTTACTATTATCTATTTGTGTATAATATTCACTATTTTGAATAACCAACAAATAATATATCCCGTATAAAAATAAAATGAAAACTATTATTCCTATTACTACTGCAATCTTACCTTTTATACCATCCATTATAATCATCCTCCTCTATTATAATTATAATGTTTGTTAAAATAATTGCCATTTATTTACCTTACATTAACCTTACAGTTTTGTCATTAAAATCTCAACTAAAAAATAGAAAAAGGGATTTGAGACTATCCCAAATCTCTTTATGGTTTTTCTGTAAAATCTTTTAATTTACCTTTTTCTATTTCTTCATACTTTTCTATTTTATAATTTAATCTATCTAATGTAGCTTTTATATTTTCCTGCTTCTTTAATAATTTTTCTCGTTGTTCTATAAGTAATATTTTTCTTTCCCTTACAGTTGCGGTTCCTTGCCTAAATAAACTTACATACCTTTTTAAAGTTCCAATTTCTAATCCTGCACTTCTCATACATTTTATAAATTCTATCCAGCCACAAGAATTTTCATCAAAATCTCTTATACCATTTTTATCCCTTGGTACTGCCGGAATTAGTCCTTCTTTTTCGTAATATCTAATTGTATCTGCTGTTATATTATATTTTCTACTTACCTCAGATATTGTCATTTTACATCCTCCAAAATTTTATAAATTATTATATTGCTCATCTGTTACTGGTTCACACCATTCATTACTTCTCCAAATAATACATCATCATTTAATTCTGCAAATTTTGGTGCAAATTCACCTAATTGTTCTCTTCCAGCAGTTTGTTTTTTCATAATTCATTCCTCCCTTTAAACTTTTTTTATAATAGCACTTAAAGTTAACTCCAAGTCAATACTATTTTTTAAACTATTAAAACTTTTTTGTTTTAATAGTTTTTTCTGTTTATCCTCATCTATATAAATCCCTAGCGAAGAAATGGAGCCTTGGTTCATCAAACCAAAGCCCCTTCGCTTGAACAAATTTTACATCAAAGCTAACTGATGAGCATTCGCAATTGCTCTTTTTAAAGCCCTTTGGTGTTTGCCACAAAGACCTGTCGTCCTCGCCGGTTTCATTCGAGTTTCCTCGAAAACAAACTTTTTCAGTTCATTAACCCGTTTATAATCCGGGTTTTTATGCTGTTCACAATAATAACATTTTTTACTCATATCGAAACTCCTTTCATGATGTGTATCTCGGATTTGTATAATCCTGAAATGAACTGTTAACCATACTTTCAGCTTGCGCTTTTAAGATTTCCACATAAGTCATTGTAAACGTACTAAGAAATTCTTTTTCTGTAAGATACAAAAGTTCTTCTTCCACATCATTAAGTGTCTTTCCAGACACTGTAAAAATGTTTTTCAGTGCATTTGATAAAATATTTACTTTTGTATTTACTTTTAGTGACACTAAAAAGTCACTTCTTAGACTTTCAATATCTGCATCAGAAAGATTAAACTGCGACTTATTTTCATTTACAAACCGCATCATATCTTCGAAGCAGATAAAAAAATTTTCTGAGTTGAAGAATTCGTTTAATTTTGCCTCCACCATCGGATATTGTCTTAAAATTTCTTCAACTTGTGAAGTTTTTGCTAGAAGTGGTATCTGGAAATAAGCTTCATTTACTTCTTTGATCTCACTCATAAAAGTCCTCCTTTTAATGAAAAAAAGTTATTTAGTTACTAGGCAATGAAAAATATTAATTTTGCTCATTTTTTTACTTTGCCATGCTAATATTATATAACCGATTTACATAATTTTCAAGCACTATTCTATTTTATTTATCTTATTAGAATATATGTAATCCATAACACTATCTGGATAATATTCGTCACAGAATCTATCTAAACTGCTATTGGCTGCAACACCTTCTATTCTTTCCCTTTGTCTATTTGCTGCTATACACGAAATCCCAACATCAAATGCTAGTAATACTAATAAAATTACTGTTATTTGTTTTAACGCTAATATATCAATTTTATTAATCAATTTTTCTATAAAAGGATATACATATTTAACAAATAATACTCCTCCTGTCCCCCAATATAAACAATGTAATAAACTTGTTCTACCATTTAAATTAAACCATAAATTACTATAATCCCATGAAACCGTTCCAAAAAACTTTTCTTGAAAGAAAGAAAATAAATATTCTACAATTCCACCTAAAACCATAGTAATAATAAATATCTTTAAATTACCCTTATTTTTTATTTTTGAAATAACTAAATAATACACAACCAATCCAATACCATATACAGGAATTAACGGACCATATAATAAACCTTGTCTAGATGCAAAATGTCCATTTTGTATAATAGCTACTGCTGTTTCTACTCCATATCCTATCATACTTCCTATAAAAAAAACCCAAAATATAATTAGTACAAATTTAAAAACATCTTTCCTTTTCATATATTATCACCTCAATTTACTATAAATTAGCATATAATCATTAATATAATTTTTATAATTTATTAAAATTATATTAATTTTTCGTAAATTGAAACATCGATTTAATATAAAAAAAGCTTACACTTTTGTAAGCTCTTTTATCATTATTATGAATTTTCTTTTTCCAGTTCAAGCAGTCTTCTTTTTAAATCAAGCCCTAATGCATAACCGCCTAATTTTTTATTTTCATTTATCACTCTGTGGCATGGTACAATTATTAATATTGGATTATTATGATTTGCCATGCCAACAGCTCTACATGCATTTGGATTACCAATTTTTATGGATATATCTTTATAAGAAACTGTTTTTCCATATGGTATTTTTAAAAGTTCATTCCACACTTTCTTTTGAAATTCTGTACCAAGCAATTTAATAGGTATGTCAAACTCTTTTCTTTTGCCATCAAAATATTCTTCTAACTGCAAAACTGTTTTATCAGTTAACTCATTTTTTATTCCCTGCTCTTTTTCATTTTCTGCATAAGTAATTCCAGTTATTGCATCATTATCATATTCAATTTTTAGTTTTCCTATTTTAGTAATATATACTGCAAACATTAATAAATCTCTCCATTTAATTTTTTATATTCATTAAATAAATGTATACAATCTTCTCTATCTATTTGTTTTTCATCTAGTAAACTCTTATTGTTTGTCTCTAAAAATTCATATATTGCATCATCTCTAAAACCAATTTCTCCTGCATCTTTTCTAGTACAAGCATAATATACTTCTTTAATATTTGACCAAATAATTGCAGATAAACACATTGGACATGGTTCACAAGATGTATATAAAATATATCCAGATAAATCATGTGTATTAAGCTTTTTACAAGCCTCTCGTATTGCTTGTACTTCTGCATGTGCTGTTGGGTCATTATTTTTTAGCACTTGATTATTAGCAACTGTAATAATATTTCCCTCTTTATCTGTTATAACAGCTCCAAATGGACCCCCTTCATTATTTTTCATTCCTTTTTCTGCTTGATCTTTTGCCATTTTCATATATTCGTTCATTTTGTCCTCCTACATAACATATAATAATATTGTAAAAAATTGTAATAAACTTCCTAATAAAATAAATAGATGAAATACTGAATGCATATACTTATGTTTCTTTCCTAGTCCATAAAGTATAGCTCCTATCGTATAAGATAAACCTCCTAGTAGTAATAATACAAAACCTGCTGTTCCTAATAATTCTGGTAATAGGTTTATTCTGAATACAATACACCATCCCATTACTAAGTAACAAATCATAGAGAATACTCTAAATTTCTTTATATCAATAGAATTTAATATTATTCCTAATATTGCTACAAACCAAATAACTCCAAATATTGTCCAACCTAATGCTGTATTATACTCTCGTAAAGTGCATAATGCAAATGGAGTATATGATCCTGCTATTAGTAAATATATAGAACAATGGTCTAATACCTGAAATACTTTTTTAGCTTTTCTTTTAGGATTTAACCCATGATATATACTAGACATTGTATATAAAATTATCATAGTAACCCCATATATTGCACCACTTACAACTCCATAGCCATTTCCATGAACTGCTGCAAATACCACACATAATACCAATGCAACAATTCCTAGCGCTCCACCTACAATATGTGAAGTCATATTAAAAATTTCTTCTCCCTTTGTATACTTAGGAAGTATTCTATCTCTTAATTTTGTTCTCTTCATAATTCTCCTAACTAATCTCTAAATATTCTTTTAAAGCATCTAAATTCTTTTCTGCTTCAGCAATTCCTTCTTTATATAAGTTTTCTAATTTTTCTTTATCTTTTTCTAGCCTAGAAACTGTTACTTCTTTTTCTGGTCTTATTATAAATATTTTACCTTCTTTTTCTAAGTCTATTATTTCTTCTTGTAATTTATTATATCTTTCTGGCATTGTATTTAATTTTTCTATTAATTTTGGATATTTGTGATATGCAAGTTTATATAATTTTTTCATTTTATTTGATAGCATTGGTTTTCTATAGGTTCTATCCCTTGTTAAAACAACAACTACTTTTTCATAGCCCTGTTCTATAGCCCATTTTATAGGAATACTTGTTGTAACTGCTCCATCTAAATAATGATTATTATTTATTTCTACTATTGCAGATGCAAGAGGCATACTTGACGATGCTTGTGCAGCTTTAAATAGGTCATTACAATTGCCTCGTTCTAAATATTCTGTCTCTGCTTTTTCACAATTAGTTGTTACTATTACAAATCTCTGGTTTGTATTTTCAAAAGCTTTATAATCAAACGGAACTTTATTTTCTGATATATCTCCAAATAAATAGTCATATCCTATTATTCCTTTATTTTTTATAAAAGCTTTTCTTCCTATATATCTTGGATCATCACAATATTCTAAATTAATCTTTGCTGATCTTCCTGGTTGTTTTGATATGTAGCTCATTGCATTTAATGCACCTGCAGAGACACCTGCTACACATTCAAATTCCATATTATTTTTTAAAAATGTATCTAATACACCAGAAGTATACATACCTCTTAGTGCACCACCTTCTAATACTAATGCTGCTTTTATCATTTTCTTCCTCCTGGAATTATTTAATAACATCATTATTCTACCACAAATATTATTATTTAGTGTAAATTTTTTGTAAATTTTTAATTAATATATTTTTTTATTTTAAATAGAAATATTAATCATTAAGTTGTACTTTATGTAAATTTGTTGTATAATATACTTGGTGTAACTGTTGGAAGGATTGGAATAGGAGGCTCTATGGATAACGTATTTGAGGAACTTCAAAAGTACATTGATAAGCGGGTTGAAGAAGCTGTAAATGAACGAATGGCAGAATTCGAATTACAATTTATGAATCCGAAAAAACTAACATTAAAAGATTTTTTAATCCGACTCGGAGTTGGTAGCACAAAATGGGGCCATGGATTAGAATGTACAGAATTTGCTGTAAAATATTGCCATGATCACAAAATCAAACCAGGAAAGCAACTTTATTCTGCTCTGGTAGAAAATGGTTTTTCTGAGCGTGAGCTTCGATCAGCAAAAGAATTTTCATTTGAGCTCAAAACCCCACTATACAGAAGAGTTTTTTACATATATGAAAACTCGGATCGTGCTCCTTCTAATACCCAATTTATAACAATGGTCGAAGCATATTATTATAGCTCCATTGTTGAAAATTCAGATAAAACAGCTGGGTCACAATAAAGTGACTCAGCTGTTTTGCATAATTTATATAATTATTTCATCTTTAAACTTTTCACTTTTAAAAATCTCCATAGCAGCATCATACCCAGCCTTAACACATTGTTCTACCTCTTCTTCATTTCCAATTATATCAACATCCTTGCAATCAACCCTTATAATTAAATCTGCTACTTCTCTTTGCCAAACTATTGCAGTCCTCCTCATACTTTGAAAAGTATTTCGTATTCCTGTAATTATATTTACTTTCTTTTGATTCGTTTCTTTATAATATACATTCTCTACTCCTATAACGTAATCTACAAATTGATTCATACGATGTGTCGGAATATTATGTGTCATTCCTCCATCTAAAAATTGATGGAGTTTTCCATCTATATAAACATTATTAGGTATATATAATAATGGCAGTGAACACGTATTTTTTACAGCCTCTTCGATTGGTCTATCCATATAGCATTCTTCATTTTTTATCTTTCTTGAAGTATAATATACAGTCTTTTTCTCTGTAATATCCATAGTTGGAATGAATACTGGCATATCTAAATCACTCATTAGTCTTTTCCCTTTAGCCTCTGTAGCCTCCCTTATAGTTTTAGTAATTATGGATGGATTTTTTCCTCCACCTTGTGCTAAAAGTTTAAATGGAGCTAATATTTTATCCTTAACTGTAAATTTAGGATATTCTATTGTATATATTTTTAACTTTTCTTCTATCTCCTTCGTTGTATAACCCATTGCATATAAAACTGCTATACAGCTTCCAATACTTGTTCCAGAAATCGCAGATATTTTTATGTTTAATTCTTCTAAAGCTTTTATTACTCCTAAATTACTAAGTGCTTTTGTTCCACCACCGGTACACGCTAAACCTATTGTTTTCATTTTACGTCTCCTTTTATAACATCTTAGTCAAATTTATATATACTTGATTTGTTAATACACAATCATTTAAAGCTCTATGTTCATCTCTTTTTACTAAATTAAAATAATCTATTAAATTATCTAATTTGTGATGTCTAAGATTAGGCAATACTTTTCTTGAAATTCTTAATGTATCTACAAAATCATTTGTTAAATATTCATTCATATTTTTATACATGCTGTCATAAATAAAGTTAATATCGAAATTAACATTATGTCCTACTATAATGTCTCTATCTAAAAAATCTTTGAACTGTTGCAATACATTAATTAAATCTTTTCCTTCCTTTTGAACCATCTCATTTGTAATTCCAGTTAGCCTTGTAGTAAATGCTCCTAATCTGTTTTGAGTTTTTATCAATTCTGAAAAAGTATCTACTTCTTTTTTATCTCTAACCTTTATTGCACTTATTTCTACTATTTCTCCAGTAAAAGAATCTAAACTTGTTGTTTCTATATCTAATACTGTATAATCATTCAAATTTTTTATTAAACTATGTCCTTTATATAATCTGTTATATTTATCCATTATTTCTCTCCTATATTATTGTAAAATCCATTTAATTCCCTTTGCCATTCTTAATACTGCATCTTTAAAATGGTTTCCATCATTTTCTTCGTAAATTGTTTTTATTCCTTGTAAATTATATATTTGCTCAAGTTTTTTAGTATTTTGTTCCACTGTAGCTAATACTTCATTTCTAACTTTACTTTCTTTATTACCAAGTGAAAAATATATTTTATCGATATTTTCGGAAATTGTATTTTTGCTTGCAAATTCTATAAAATTAGGATACCAAAAAGATCCAGAAGCAGATGCCACTCGACTAAATAAGTTCGTCTTATATACAGAATAAATTGCAAATAGCCCTCCAAGAGAATAACCTGCTATTGCATAGTAACTTATCTTTACATTTAATTCATCCTCTATATATTTTTTAGTTTCTGGAATAATTTTTTCTATTAAAGTTTTTAAGTAATCATCTGCTTTGCCTAAACTGTCTTTGTCATTATTATTTAACTTTGGAGCAAACCACGGTGTCATATCATTATTCCAATCTAAATTTGAAATAGCTATTAGTATAAATTCCTTTGTTTGTATCTTGTTGCATCTTTCAAAAATTTCTTTTCCTTCATTTCCATATGTATTTAAAATAACAACTGGTATATTTTCTTTATGTTTTTCGTTATAATAAATATCTATAATTTTATTTTTTATTTTTATTTCTTTATACATATTACTCCTCTTTGTTTAATGCTTCGCTTAATTTATTTGTTATACTTCTTGGGCTTCTTATCGCTTTAATACCATATTCTTTAAGTTTTTTAAATGTCCACACATTTTGATTATATCTTTTTATTAACTTTATTTTCATAATTTTTTTATAGATAAATTTTTATTATTATATTCATATGGTATATCTGTTTCTATAACTTCACATTTGAACATTATTGATTAATATGGTTCAGCAATATACAAGTAGATTATATCACCTTTCATAATTGTATTAGATTGTTTCCATGTAATTATATTAGTATTATTAAAAGCATTCATAATATCATAATATTTTGGATTTGCAGGAATTATCCATTTGCCTTTTAAATTTGAATTTTCATAACTTATTTCTACTAATTTGATTATTTCTTTATCTGTTAATGTATTATCTAGTATAATACTTATCCAATTCTTTTTACTTAAATGGTATGATGGATAGATTTCTTTTTTGATTATATACTTTTCTACTTGTTCATCTAATTTTAGATTCAATATTTCTATCTCACCTTTAAAACTATCATTTATAAAATTTTTAGAGTATTTATATATATTGCCTTCCTTAGTAAATCCAAACGGAATTAATTTTTCTTCTTTTAAATATATTTTCTTCTATACTCATTCCACACCTCTAATGTTACCAGATTAGACTATTCCTTCATTAAATCTGATGCCTTATTATTATGCAAAAAGAGTATCAACTGTTATAATTCGTTGATACTCTAAGAGTTGGCTGGGCTGAGCAGACTACTTCAGCCTTTACCAAGATTTTTGCTTATATCTGTTGAGTTAGTTGTTTGAAAATTAGAAATGAAAATAAATTACTAAAAATTTAAAATAATTATATAAAATTATTCATCTCTTAAATATTTTTCCCAGTCCATAAAAGCGTGACCTATTCTAAGAACTAAAGCTTTGGAATTAATTTTATCGATTATATAGAATACAATATAATTTCTAACATTAATTTTTCTAATGTCTTTATGACCTGTCAATTCCTCGCTTAAAATAGGCATACTTCCTGCTATATTCTCTAACTCTTTTAATTTTTGTTTAAATAATATTTTATACTTGTCAGCAATAATTTCTCCTGCTAAGCTATGTCGTAAATATAAAATAATATCTTCTAAATCTTGCTCTGCAGTTTTAGAAATTTCTACTATATATCTTTTCATAAATTCACTCCTAGCTTTCTTACATATTATCTATTTTTGCAAAGGCTTCATCTAGTGAAAATACTTTGTTCTCTCTTACATCATCTAATCCTTTTTGTAACTTTTCTTTTAAATCTTTTTTGCTTTTTATTGTTACATTTTCTGGAGCTTCTGCATCTACATAAGATAATTTTAAATACTCAATAAAATCAATAACTTGATTTGTAAGTTCATCTGGTAATGTTTCGATTTCATTAAATAATTTTTGCTTTTCTATAGACATATTAATTACCTCCATAAAATATTTATACAATATTATTATACCATTCTTGTTTATTAAAATCTATTGTTTTAATAATATTTATTTTTGCCAGTTGAATTTATAAAATAAAATTATATAACTTACTACAAATGAATAGAAATAAAATACTACTTTAACCAATGCTAGATAATAGATTTTGCTATATGCAAAATCTATTTATAAAAATATGAGCATACAGCGAATATTTTTTTGTGCAAGCAAAAAGGTTATGGGGTACCCACTAGTAATCTTTGATGCTAAAGTGGGTCAGGTTTTTATAACACGATTAGAATATTAAATAAAATAATTAATTATTATTTTATGGTATTTATTAAATTATTTTAATAAATATAATATTCAATCGTGCAATAAAAGGTTTATTAAGGAAAACTATGTTGTCCTTAATCACACAGAACTTCCGTGAAGTTCTAGTGTGTTAGAACTTCGTAAAAGTTTTCTATTAAGAAATTCAAAGGAGGTATTTATTTTTGTAAGCCTTCGAAGGCTATCTAGTAAAAAAGGATATATAAAAATGAGTTATGCAATAATTAGAAATGCCAATTATAAAAGAGAAAATTTACCTGGATTATATAAACATAACGAAAGAAAAAATACTAATTACTCTAACAAAGATATTAATAAAAACAATTCTATTAATAATTATTCAATTAAACAATGTAATACTACCTATTCAAAAGCTATTAAACAATTAATAGCTGAAAATGATTTAAAATGTAGAATTACAAGTTATACTAATCTTGTATGTGAATTTATTATTACATCTGATAAAGAATTTTTTGACTCAATCGGAGAACATGAAACAAAAAGATACTTTCAAACTGCTTATAACTTTGTTGCAAATTATAAGAATTTAGGAGAAAAATACATATTATCTGCTAAAGTTCATATGGACGAAAGCACTCCTCACTTACATTTAGTATTTGTACCTGTTGTCCAAAAATTAGATAAGAAAAGTGGAAATAAACTAAATAAAATTGCCTGTAGCGAATATTGGAAAGGAAAAAATAGTTATCAAGAATTACAAGATAGTTTCTATCAATATATAAAAAATAATGAATTCAATTTAGAAAGAGGAAAAACAAGAAACATTGAACATTTAAGTACTGAAAAATTAAAGCAACTAACAAACTATGATAATATAAAATATGAATTAGAGCAAGAACAAATACAACCTATAGAAACTAAAAATACCTCTTTATTAATTCAACAAAATAATGAATTAATTAGCTATGCAAATAAATTAAAAATACAATTAGCAAAGTCTTATACTGCTATTGAAAATATTGAAAACTTACGAAATGAAAATACTTACTTAAAAAATGAAAATGAAGAATTAAAAAGAGAAAATTTAAAGTTAAAAAATTATATTGAAAGAACTTTTGAAGTTGTTAAAAATCTATTTAACTTTCCCATTGGTAGATTTAAACGTTTAGTAAATAATTTTGTTGAATATTTTGAAAAGTAAAGAAACGAGCTTAAAATGCTCGTTCTTTTATTATGGCTTTATAACTTCATCTTCAATAACAGAATTATTTTTTAATTTATATGTACATAACACATTATTATTTGCATAGAAAACTTTTGATATAATTCCTGTATTAGTATTAACATAAAATGTTGTATCTTCATAATCAATAACATAACAATTGTTTTCTATTTTTATAGGCTTTAATATATTGTTTGCTAGTATCTTTCCATATCCTATAGTATCTAAAGTTTTAAAAAATAAAGCTTCTTCATATTCTTTGTCAAATTCTTTCATTTTTATTTCTTGAGCTTCTTCTTTTGTTTTCTCGTTAATAGATAGATATTCAGGTATATTTTTATCCACCCATTCTGTTGTAATAATACCATCTTCATTATAATACTCTTTTATTAAATATTTATTTTCATAATTATATATTTTATATTCAGTTGTTCTAGTTTCTCCTTCAGATAATTCAGATTTTTTTTCATAATAATAATTTTTTATAGAATTATTAAGTTTTTTACTACTTTCGTAAGTTTTTTGCATAATAGAATTGTTTCTAATAACATTAAATATCATACCAATTAGTAAAATTGAAATAATAACTATTATAGCTGCGACTATAATATAAATTTTCTTTTTCATAGTATCAATCCTCCTTTTATATATAGATGCTAAAGTGGACGTAATACCTCCACTTTAGATAGAATTGACATTTGCAATTAGCTATGACATTACATTAAAAAGTTACAAATTTGTTAAAACGATTTTATTAGCTAAAATTCATAAAAATTGTTACAAAATTGTCACAAGTACTCATAACATACTCGATATCCCACCAGCCTTCTGAAAAAGGGTTGATACCTAAACTCGAACTGTTATGGTATACATTGTTACAAATGAATGTATGGTCTCGTTTTTCTCCTGTGGTCCTATTTCTAAAACGTAAAATCACGACACCAGTTTTTCCTGTACATACAGCTGTATATGCAACTTTAGTAACAGAACCAGAAATGAGTACAGACTTTTGGGAAGGAAATTCCGCACTTCCATATCCTCTTGCAGTCATTTCAGTTGTCTGTTTTGGTGTAACAGTTTCTACTTTTTCTGAAGCAAAAGTTGTCATTGTAGTTCCAGCAATCATAATTACTGCTAAAAAACAAGCCAATGCCCGCCTAATAATATTTCTACTCATAAATTACATCCTTTCTGCCAGTTTACAAATGCCAATTCCTCATCGTTATTATAGAGAGTGTCCTCCATAATATAGAAAAACTACTTCTATAGAGAAGTATACTAATATTTTACATATTTTTACAGATAATGTCAATATTTTAATAAAAACTAACTTATGAATTTTTACTGACAATTTTATCTCACTAATATATTTACATATGAATTTTTATTAGTTTTCTCGTTTTTACCTACAAATTTTTGAATAGTGCATAATTATGCTATTTTTATATTTTACAACTCTTGCAATTTCTTCTATAAGCGTTTTATTAGTAAAATAATAACTATCATATTGATATCCAAATATATTTTCAAAATTTACTTTAGATTTTTCTTCATTTCGAGTATCTATTGCATATTTAATCGAATTTCTAATTTGAGCTGAATTAAAGCCTACACATTTTAATGCGAGTTTATTATAAACATTTTCTAAAACTATAAATTCAACCTCACTATTTATAACAATTTGAATTGATTTATTTAAAAGCTTTGTTCCTTTAAGTGTTGTATTTAAACCTAAATCTCTTAATATATTATAAATTAGAATTAAGTTTTTAGAATTTATTAAATTATTTGTTTTTAAATAATCATTTAACAATTAAACGTCCCCCAACCATTATGAAATATTATTTTATAATAAAAATATAGCAACTTTATGTAAAAAATTCAAAAAAATAAAACTTACATAATAAGCAATGAAATTTGCATATTATGCAAGTTTTGTACCTTTTTTAGATACTTTTTTTATAAGTAGCTATAAGTTATAACTATTTGTAAAGTAAAATCACCAAATATTACGTTTAACGAAATTAAAAAACACAGGAGAACAACAAATGGAAAAGCCCCCTGCGTTATATAATTAATCCAAAACTATTGCAACTAATTTAGATTAACTAACTTAATTATACTAAATATTTATAGTATTTGCAATATATAAGATGTTAGGAGGGAAAATCTTACCCTCCTCTTTCAGATAGACGGTTCGAGGCTCCTGGACTTCCACCGTCAATACAAAATTCTTGACTTCCCATTTGTTGTTCTCCTTCCCCAATAGATATTCTATAAGTTAAAAACGATTATGATAAAAGAGGATAACAAATGTTGTATCCTAAAGTCCAAGTAGTTGCAATACTTGAAACAATTATCATAATCGAATCAAGTATTACAACTTGATAAATAGCTCAAAGCCATCTTTTCTACTATATAGTATTTTTATTATACTATATTTTGTTAAAAATGGCAATTTTACTGGTGTCTACAACAGTTATATTGATTATATAGTAATAATATGTTATAATTTTGTTATGTAAAGTAGGTGAATAATATGTCTAACTTTAATAAAAAAGAGTTTGGAAACAATATAAGGAAGTTTAGAAAAGCTAAAGGTTTAAGTCAAGAAAATCTAGCAATGTTACTAAATAAAACACCTGCAACTATTGCTAGATATGAAACTGGCGAAATTATACCTAATGCAGAACAAATATATTTAATTTGCAATGAATTAGGTATTTATGAATATGAACTATTTAATAGTGCTAAAAAGATAAATAATATTGAAACTGAAAGAAACCCTTTTAATGCAGATATACTTTATTTATATTACATTGCATATTATCCAAAATCAAAAAAATATGGAAAAGGTAAATTTCGATTAAAAATCATTCAAAAGCCAGATTTATGCAAAGTGGATTTTATGGACTATAAAGAAGATTATATTTACCTATCGGGATATTTACAAGCTGACCAACACATTTCAGTATTTGTCTTTGAAAATTATAAGGAAAACAATTTACGTTTTGAGCTTTCACATATCATAGTAAATATAGCTAGAGGAACAAATAAGCTAATGTTAGGAACTTTTCATTGCACCAATGGTGAATATATTCCTAGTATTAGAAAATGTATTCTCTCTAAAGATGATGTAGACTTTACAGACGAATTATTAGAAAAACTAAAAGTTTCAGATGTTGAAAAAGAAACTCTAAATAAGCATAATATTTTATATCTTGATATAACAGATACATATGCTTTTGAAAATGAATAAAAATAAAAAATAACACTTAAAGTATAATCTATTTTAAGTGTTATTTTTTATTCACGTAAATTCTGTGAACAAATCTTTTAACGTCACTATTAGAGCTATTTATATAGCTTTTTCTTTTTATAATTTTCTTACAAACTATTACATCTTTATACTTTTTATTTAATTTCTTTACAAAAATACAATTTATCTCATTCCCACTATATTATATAACCAGTTCGAACAATTACACGATTTCTAGAAATCTAATCTTTTTTGAAAAGAGGTTTAAAAAAATGAAAAATGAAAAAATATTAAATCTATCAAAAAACAAAAAAACTTTTCAATCAATTATTGAAACAATAATTGATAATGAGAAAGTTATTAAAATAATTGAAAATAATTATTATCAAAAGTCTATGCAAGATATAGATAATGCAGATGTAAACATTAATCATTTAGAAAATATTTTTACTAATGAAACTTATTATCTAGCAATGAAAATAGTTCCATTACTTGAAAGAAAAGTACTATACCTATCTTATATTGAAAATTGCAGATTAAATGATATTTGTAAAAAATTAAAATTAGGAAAAAATGAAGTAATCTCATTAAGAAGTAAAGCAATAAATCATTTTAAGCATAACCTAGAAATTTTATATAAATCTGAAAAATTAAAGAAAGGTTCAAAAAATGATAAAAAGAATTAAAAATAAACATCTGTTATCTTCTAAAACTAATGATGTAAGTAAAAATCCTATTAGAGTTTTATATAAAAAAGTAGGTCAGCCTTCAGAGGTTAAAATTATTAGTGATGTTTACAAATTGAAGAAAGCAATTATTGAAAGAAGTTTAGATATTATTCCTTACGAAAAAATTTTTATTATATGTCATAGCAAAAAATCAAATTCAAATATGTTTCCTAATATATTTTTACCACTTAAAAGAATACTAGGAGATCTTATTGTTGTAAATATAGACAAAAAAGAACGAGAATTTAAAAGTCTTTCTCAAGAAGATATTATATGGTATTCAAAAGATATTAACAATAAATCTCCTAAAAAAGTTGATATTAAATCATCTAATATAAAAAAAGTAATACCTATTACAGATGTTTATGAAAAAGCTTTTAAAAATAATGGATATTTTACATCTAAGAATTTTGAACAAATTTTATTTGAGATATTAATTCATTTAAACCTAGTTTTAGCTAAGATTTTAAAGAATAATGGAGATGATAAAAAATGAAAAAACAAGAATTACAAAAAAGAATACAAGGACTTAATGAATATATGTTATCTGATACTGATAAAAAATTATTAATGTTAAATATTTCAAGTGATTATACCTATAATAAAGCTATTGCATTAATTAATAGAAATAACACTGAAACTAATTGGTACGGAATAGATAATGAGAATTGTTTTAAAACTTGGGACGAAGCAGAAGCTTTTTTAGATGTTATTTGTCTAGCAAGAAATACAAATTTTAATGATAAAAATTATGAAAGGTAATTGGAGGTGTTTTAATGAATAATCAATTAAATATAACTAATGCGAAAGAAGATTTAAGAAAACAAATAATAATAAATTATTTAAACAAAGTACAAAATCCTTTTTCAACATTATCTGTATCATATGTATCAAAAGATTTACATATTGGAATAAATCAAGCTTATGACCTATTCAAACAAAAAGACTTTCCTTCAATTCAAATTGGAAAAAGAAAAGCTGTTACTTTGGCTTCATACTTATTATGGAAAATGAATAAAAAAGAAAGCGAGGTGTAATTTATGTCATCAAAAGGAAATGGCGAAGGTTCGATATATTATAATAAACAAAGAAAAAAGTGGAACGCTCAATATAAAGAATATGATACTGAAACAGGTAAAATGAAATATAAAACAAAAAGTTTTAAAACAGAAAATGAAGCTAAAAAATACTTAAATACAATTATGTATCAAAAAGAAAATCCTATTTATATAGAACATAATGGTATACCCTTAGTCGAAGTATTAAAAGCTAATTTAGAACTAAAATATAGTACTAATCAAATTGGACTTGCACAATATGGTAGAACTTTAAATTCAATTAAACGATTAGAAAAATACCCTCTTGCTAATAAAAAAATTGATACAATAAAAACAGAAGAATTACAAACTTATTTAAATTCTCTAAAAAATTTAAGTAATTCGATGATAGAAAAAGCTCATCAACAATTAAATCAAGCTTTTACTATTGCTATGAACAAAGGATATATAGTTCAAAATCCAATGATTGATGTAGTTAGACCTAAAAGTAACAAAGAGGATAAAGTTGTACGTGCATTAACTGTTGAAGAACAACAATCTTTTACTAATTGGCTTCTTGATAAGCCTATAGATGAATTTAAATATAGAAATGTATATCTATTGCAAATGTATACCGGTTTAAGAGTTGGAGAAGCTTTAGCCCTTACAATACACGATATAGACTTAAAAAATAAAAGATTAAATATACATCGAACTTTAACAACTGACGAAAAAGGAAATATTATTATGGGAAATAAAACAAAAACATATAGTGGTAAAAGGACTATCCCTATCCCCGACTTTCTTTATCCTTTTGTTGTAGAACAAATGCAAATAACTGACAAACAAATTAATAATGATGAAAAACTACTTTTTAAACCTAATAATAGTAAATATTGCAGGCGTTCTACAATAAATAATGAGCTAAAGAGAATATTAAAACAAGAACTTAATATTACTGATATTTCTAGCCACTCTTTAAGACATACTTTTGGAACACGTTGCATTGAAAGTGGTATGGCTCCCGTTGTAGTTCAAAGATTAATGGGACATAAAGATATTACAGTCACATTAAATACATATACTTCTGTTTTAGAGCAATTTAAAGAAAGAGAGCTTGACAAAGTTAATCAATATTATCTGAATGAAAATTTAATAGGAACTAATTTAATTTCTGAAAAAAATGATAATGAAAAAGAAATATAACTATGTTATTTTACACTAACTAAACACAAAAAAACATGTAAGTATTGATATTAGTGGGTTATCAAATTTATTAATTTTTATGTTTGACACAAATGTCTTATACTAACTAAACAAATACATATTTTTTAATTATTACAAATAGATTTGTTTAGTTAGTTGTTTGAAATACCTAAAATTAAAATAAATTAAAAATCGTGAAAAGCTATATATCTCTAATGAAAATTAAATGTTGAAAATTTTTTAAAATTATATTTAGTTTTAAGCAAGTAAATAGCCTGTATCTGTTGATACAAGCTATTTACATCGATTATTTCGTTGGCTGGGCTGGCAAGATTCGAACTTGCGCATGCCAGAGTCAAAGTCTGGTGCCTTACCGCTTGGCTACAGCCCAATATAATTTACTTGTCCATTTTGTTAGGTGATTTTCTCAATATTACCCCAATATAAAATCTGGGGTGAGTACTGGGATTCGAACCCAGGGTCTCCAGTGCCACAAACTGGCGCGTTAACCAGCTACGCTATACTCACCATCTCTTGCGGACATTTATTATTTTAAACTATTTTATATCCTTTTGTCAACCATTTTATTAATTTTTTAAAATATTTTTTATTTTCCACGCCAAATATTGATTTATAAAGGATTTTTCAAATCTAGAAAGGAGCATTATTATGCGGAAAAAAATCTTTGTAATTGCTATGGTATTGACATTAACTGTTGTTGGAGGTGTTGTTGTTGCAGCTGGAGCTAATTCTGGATCCTCTGAAAGTGTTTCAGATTCAGCCGCCGGCACAATTGACGAATACGAGATGTACCTCGTTCAGGATAACCCTGATTTCTGTGTTTATAGTGTCAGACCTAACAAGACCCTCTTGTTAATTGGAGCTTCAGACATGGCGGCATATGAGACATATGCCAATGTATACACAGAAGAAATTATTGGAACTCCGGTAGCACTTGCGGATGATCTTTCAGCGGTTGTAATCGAAAACGACGAAGGAAAATTTGTCGTTTCCACAGCCGAAGGAGAAGAAGGTTATCCAACAGAAGACGGCGCGGCAATTACACCATTTGATGAGGCGGACACCTCAATCGAATGGAACGAATTGTATTATTAATGCATTAAGCAGCGGAGTAGATAAATGTGCTAAACATCATCTGCTCCGCTGCACTTTTAGTTTAAATAAATGTTAATAACAAACTAAAAATTTATTTCACAGCTAATATTAAATTAAAAAGCATCTTATTTTTTTTCCAATTTATATATCACAAAAGCCGCAATCACACCTAATGTAGCTGTTATAAATTGAGTCATTCCCATTGCATTTCTTAAATTATCAACAAATTTTTCAGGAAATATTCCAAACAAATTAATTAAATTAAATAAAGCAAATATTATAGCTACTTTTACTATTATTCCCACAATTCCAGCAAGAAAATAATGTTTGTTTTTTCCTAACATCAAAAATTTATATGAATAAATCAATGCAAAATTTCCTATCCATATCGCAGGTATCATATATACCATATATACAGAAGCTGTTCCAAAAACATATCCACTTAGTATTGTAGATATACTTGGCATTGTAACTACTCCTAATATTTTCGCCCAGCCTTTTAAATTTATCGCTGATACCACTAATGCTGCATTTACAATAGTTCCTACTATCAATTGTGAATTAGTAGAAATAACACTTGTGCTACCAAAAATTTTACTTAAAATTCCACCCAAAAAAGTTGGTACTAGTAAAGCAATTAAAAATATTAATATCGTTTGCATAATATCAATACCTTTAGAAAAATCCTTTACCCTTTTGTTAATTATTCCTTCATTCTCCATTTTAAACCCTCTCTTTCTTTATTAGACAGAGCTTTAAAATATATCTTTACTTATTAGAATAAATAACTTTACTTGTTATTCCAGAAAGCTTTCCAATTTTTCCAGATAAAGTATTTATTTCATCCTGTGGAGCATCAATAACAATAGTGATAATGTTGATTGACTTTTTACTATATGGCATCCCCATTCTTCCTATTATTCTATTAGAATATTCATGTAAAATGGAATTTAATTTTTCCACTTCATCTTTTTTTTCTAATATAATTCCTATTATTGCTACTCTTGTATCCATAAATCCTCCTATATTTGCTTCTACCTTAATTAACTAATCCAATTCACTAAATTATAAGATGAATTTTCTAAATACATTTCGGTATTAGAAGAAATTATAATACTTTGCTATAAAGATATTCTTACTAGCTCAGTTTATAAGATTATAATATAACTTTTACAAAAAATCTACATACGTAAAATAATACCTTTTACTAAAAATTTAATCCTTCTATTGTTACTTCTTGATTTCATCCCCAGAATTCTCATTTCCAATAAAATTATAAAAAAATAAAGAACCCAATTCTTAAATAATAATTGAGCTCTTATTAACTAAATAATTATTGGTGCCGTTGGCGTAGTTATCTACAACTTTTTGGCTCTCATAACAATTGATACAAATATCAATCAATTTACTAAAGTATATCATAATTTTTATAAATTTCAATAAGATTATACTAAATTTATAAAAAAAGAAACCTCTTGCGAGGAAAAGAAATAATTTTCTTTTTTAGATGATTAAATTCTAAACAAGTTCATAATTAAATTGAATAACCATAATGCATACCAACAGCCCCGTGTAGCAATCCCTTTACGATCTTTTAAAATTCCGTCAAAAACCAATTCAACGGTAATTAACAGTAAAACACAACTACACAAAATCACATGCCGTAAAGCATTAAATGCAACCACCTGCAATACTACCGTGATAATCATAAGTATCACATTTATCGTACCAACTGCTGTTCTTAAACCGTCCATCATTTTTTCATCGTTCATAATAAATTCCTCCATTTTCTTTTATTGTTGCTTTCTTGTTATATATGTTAAACTAAAAAGTTGGAGAATACTTCCTCCACTAATTAGTGAATACAGGAATTAAGTTATAAAAAAATCCTTATTAAGTAATATTATACAACATTTTACATAAAATTGCAAATTTGTATTGAGCATATTATGTATAAAAGTGAATAATTCTGAGTCATTTACTTTTAATAACTTTTAAACATAAACCAATTCGCTAAAAACAATTTCTTCTGCTTGTGCTTTAATAGAGTTCATTGTACCTACCCAATAAAGCATATCTGTATTTTTCATATTTTCAGTCAAACCACTTTTATCTTTTAACTCTTTTATAATTTGTTGTACTCTATTATCTGCCGTTTCTTGTAGTTTTTTTAAATGTGTGTTTAATGTTCCATGCATAAGCATTATAGTGTAATCAGTTTTTTTGTATTCTTTTAAATATTTTAATCTCATTCTCCCATATTTATTTAAAGTGATTTTTTCTTGTTTAGGCATTGCTAGGTTTGGTATATAATAATCTCCCTCTAAGTGATATTCAATACCTGTTCTTTTATCAATTTTTGTTCTTGGTAATTTATTATTCATATCTAATTTTCCTCCTTTTAAAATCTTGTATCATTATTTCTTTTTTTGTTTTGCTTGTTTTTGTCTGGTATAGTAACTTTTCTATAAATGTTATTAGCAATCTCATTGTCATTATCATCAAATATACCATTCTTGTATAAGTCGTCACTAACAATCTTATAATTATTATCTTTGTCAAAGCAAATCCTTTTATGAAAATGGCTCATAATACTATTCCAAAAGCCTTTGAATTTCTGTAATTCTTGCTTTATTTTTTCTTTTTCAGTTTGTAATTTGCCTATAACTTTATCTTTAAGTGATAATTCACTTTTTAAATTGCTTATTTCATCATCTTTTAGTTTTAACTGATATTTTAATGAACGATTTTCTTTTTCTATTTCAAAAGCAGAATGTTCAAAATCTTTAATCGTCATATTTAAGTCATTTACACTTCTAACAGTTGTAGTAATATCTCTTACATCTTTTGTATAATTTTTTATTTTTTGGACATCCTCGCTTGAAATAATCATATTATTTTTATTCATCAAAGTAGGCTTTAAATTGTCTAATATTATATTTATATCTTTACTTGTATTATCAATTTGTTTGGTTTGATTATTAGCTTTTACAAGTTTTTGTTCTTTCTGTTTTATCTGTTTCTTAATTTCCCTATAATTGCCCATATCATTAACATTGATGTCTTGATTTCTACCTTTTTGCTTTTCTTTTAACTTAAAATCCATATCATAGAACTTATTAAAAGACTTTATACAAGCATTTCTCATTTTATCTTGTATTTGTGTTAATGTGGTTTTAGTAAATAACTTTGATTTTACTACTTGTTTCTTCATTCCTCTTTTACAATCATAAGAAACTGGAACACCTACAATGTGCATATGGGGAGAAACTTCATCAAAGTGTATTGTTGCATTTGCTATTTTAAAATCTGGTACAATTTTAATTAAATCCTTTACTTGCTCATTATAAACATCAATCATTTTTAGTCTATATTTTTTATCTTTATCATTCCAAAAGTCCATATCTCCAAGTTCTATTATAATTTCACAAGCTATATCATTTTGAGATTCGCATACTTTTTTGAAATAATCCTCAATTTTTCTATCTTCACGAGTTTGCTTTTGGTTATATTCAATTCTAGCTTGTTCAAATTCAGCTGCATATACCTGCTTAACATCATTTACAATATCATTTGTTCCATAAATCGTTCTAATTAGCTCTCTTTGATTATCATAATCTCTTAAATTATGCTTGTTTACATCTGATAAATCTTTTGCATTTTGAATTGCATTATTAGCTAGAGAAGTAGTACCAGATACATTTTCTTTTGCAACTTTCTTTGCTAATTTACTTTTGTTTTTATCACTACCCAAGTGAAAAGAGTATGCTAATTCTTGCTCCATAAAATACCTCCTTTGAAATTTCTTCGTAGCACAGGACTTTGACCTTGTCACAAGTCCTAACCCCCTATATGTTATGACATACTATCATAACATGGGGGCTCTGCGAGGCAATAAAATTTATTTTTTTCAAATAAATTTTATTCAAATTAACTATCGCCACTTTCATTTTTGTTATCACAAAAACAAAACGTGCCACGTTAATTTGTTTCTTCTTGCATTTCTTCGCAGAACTTTACTGGCTTAACACCTACTGAGATAGGAGTAGACTCTTTGGTATAGATTACACTATCATTACTTTCATCTGGTATATAATCAAATGCAGTATCAATTTCTTGCATTTGGAACTTATCTTCTTCACGAATATAAATTATTCCAAATTCATAAGTTGGCATTTTACCTTCTGGATCTAGTTTATAATAGTCTTGTAAAGGGAATACTCTAACAATAGCACTATTGTCTTCAGCAAAGTTAAAATAAAACATTTGCTTATCTACATAGTAGGTTGCTTCTGTATAACCGACATCATAATATTGTCTTAATCTCATAATTATTTCTCCGACTTCTTTCTCTGGCAAATAATTGCTAAATCTAACACTACCAAGCACATTACCTAATATCATAGGCTTTGTAGTATCAATATAACCATTATCATATAATTCCTGACAAGGCTTACAAATTGATTCTCTAAAATTTATTTGTGTTACAACTACTTCATTGCCAACTAAAGTAAGTTCTATATCATCAACATATTTCATTATTAAGTCTGCTTGTTCTTGTCTTGTATAATCTTTCCAAGCTTTAGTTCTTGCTTGATATTCTTTATCTAATTTGACTTTATTTATAAAATCAATATCTCTTTTTAGTAGAATATCTTTTGGAGTAAATCTTAGTTCTTCTGTGCAATTAGTAGTTTCTAATTTATTTTCTAGTTCTGCAATAGCTTTCTCAACTATTTTCTTTTCTTCTTTATATTCTTGTACTTCAAAAGCACCATTAATATAAGCCTTTTTAATTCTTTCTAGTTTTGCTTTTTGCTCTTTTATTTCTTTCTCTAATTGTTCTTTAGGCTCATCAAATTTTTGCTTTATCATAGGTAAGAAGAATTGATTAACAACAGAGTCATATTCGGTTAATTCATCTATAAATTGTTCAAAATACTCATTTATTAGATTTTCTTTAAATTCAACTTTACAATCATTACAATAATAGTAAAAATAAGCTTTTCCATTTTTCTTTGTAGTAGCCTTACCACCTAAAATACGATTACATTTAGGACATTTTAGTTTTTGTAAATATAAATATGTCAATGTTCTTTGATAACTTCTCGAGTTTTTCTTTTTCTGTACTTGGCAATCAGCCCACATTTCTTTTGAAATAATTGGTTCAACTACATCTTCATAATAAGTAGGGTTCTTTGTTCTTTTTCCGTGAACGAAATCACCTTTATATATTTCATTTTCAAGAATAGTAACAATAGTGGAATCTCGCCAATTATCTTTTCCTAATACTTTTTCTTCATTGAATAAATTACTTATTTTTTGATAAGAATAGCCATTATAATATAAGTCAAAAATTCTAACTACAATATCTTTAGTAGAATAATCTATTACCAATCTTTTATCTTCGTGTTTATAGCCTAATGGGGCAACGTGGGGAATATGTCCTGACTTTATTGCTCCAGCTAGTCCTATTTTTGTTCTTTCGCTAGTTCTCTCAATTTCATTTTGACTAACACTCATTAAAAGTCTTGAAATCATTTTGCCATTGGCACTTGTTGTATTTATTTCATCATTCACACAATCTAAATAAGCATCATTTTCATCTAAAAATGTCATTAAGTTTTCCCAATCATAAATGCTTCTAGTTATTCTATCTAGTTTTAAAGCAACTATTGTGTTTATCTTTTTAGTCTTAATATCATCTTTTAATCTTTCAAACTCTGGTCTATGATTACCAGTTTTAGCACTAATTCCTGCGTCTTCGTAATAATCTATTATTTCGTAACCTTTAAATTTACAAAAAGATTCTAATCGTTCTTTTTGCTCTGGTAGACTAAATCCTTCTCTAGCTTGGTCTTCTGTTGATACTCTCATATACAATCCACATTTTTTCTTTTCATCATTCAATTTCCAAAACCTCCTAACAAAAAAGAGATATCAAAGTACACACGAGTACTAATGACATCTCTTAAATCCGTTTATCACAAAATAAAATACAATATAATTGTAATATAATATAATTTTTTCAAAGTACTCGTAATAATATATCTAGCTCTTGCCGAGTAAATATACATAATTTATTGCCTATATTATATCACGATTTAAAGAAATGTCAAATATTTACAATTTATATATTTTTCAAATATTCTTCTAACTCTGATAATTTAATCTTTTTAGTTAAATTTGAAATATATACATCATTTGAATAATTGAAAACTAGAAATGTATTATTCTTAATAATTACTCTATGTGGTTCAATATAAGAGATATTGGTTCTCTCAATTTTTCTAATACTGCCATTGATAAAAGTAGGAGTAACTTTAGAAAATTCACATATAAATTCAAGCCTTTGTTTTAGACTTTCCTCAAATTGTAGTTCTTGCTTAATTATCTTCATTGACTTGCACCATCCTTTCGTTTGGATGATTTTAATATTGTTTTTAGACAACAAAAAAATCAACCAGATTTTATTTTCTGATTGATTTTTGTATCAATTCTGTTCAATTTAGTTCGAACAGAAACGTCATTGGTGCGGATGAGAGGACTCGAACCTCCACGCCGTTGGCACTGGTTCCTAAGACCAGCGCGTCTGCCAGTTTCGCCACATCCGCATAAGCTTTAACATTACTTATAATAGCACATTAAAACTTTCTTTGTCAAGTATTTTTTATTTATTTATGCAAAAATAATTTGCCTCATTTTTTTCTTGCAACAACAGCAAATCTTCCATCCTCTGTATGATATGAACATGTAGATAAAGTCATTAGTTGGTCTCCATATTCTGCATCCTTTCCTGTATCATAAAAAGATGCTTCTTTTGCATTATTTACAAATTCATTATATTCTTCTTCATTATCTGCATTTATAAAATAATAATATCTAAATACATTTTTTTCTGACTTATAATATACCCTAGATTTAAAGGCTGAAATAATCTCATATTCTGCATCTTCAGTTGCTGTCGTAAATCTTACAATTGGATGTTGTTTATAAAATTCCTCATCTTCATATTTTAATAAATCTTGAAACATAGCACCATCACCCATATTATGTCCATACATAAGTAAATTGCTACTAGGAATACTCCAATCATAATCTTTATCTAAAAAAATAGAACCATCTTTTGCTTCTTCTTTTTTATAATTATGCGTCATATAATAACTATTATCTGTACCTTGTAATACAGGATAATTTATATTTGTTCCTTCTATTTCTATCCAACCTACTACATCTGGATTTTCTTTTTGTAATTCCTGAACTTGTAGCATTCTTTCTGTAGTTTTACTGTCTACTTTTGCTTCATCTATTTGAACTTCATTTAAAGCTGAACTTTCCTGTATTGTATTATTTTTACCTCTAATAAAAAATACAATATATATAGTAGCTATAATAATTAATATAATTAACACTATATATATTAATCTTCTTGTTTTCTTTGCGGTTTGTTTAAAATGTTTTGCCATAATTCATCTCCATAAATATATTATAAGGATAGACAGAGCAAGTCTAGTCTATCCTATTAATATTTTATATTCTGTTTTTTCTTATTATAAATAATGTTGCTGCTGATATAGCAATTACTAAAACTGCAATTCCCACATAATTTGCTACACCTGTTTTTGGAGTTTCGTCTTTTTCTTCTTCTGAAGTTGCTTCATCAGCATTCTCTATTGCTTCTTCATCTGTATCTGTAGTTTCTTCCTCTGATACTGTTTCTGGAACAACTTTAGCATATACAGTTATTGCTTCTGTTATTGGAGTGTTTGCATCAATTGGTTTAGTAAATGCTTCATCAGTAAACCAACCAGCAAATTTATATCCTTTTTCTATATTAGTTGGTCCATTTGCTAAACCTAAATCAGCTAAAGATTGTGCTCCTACAGTTGAATATGTATTTAATTCAACTCCACTCATTATAATTTTTATTTGTGTTCCTACTGTCATAGACATTTTCTCACTTGTAACAGTTCTTTCTGTTCCACCACTAATATCTACTAAAGATATTGTTGCTGTATAAGTTCCTGCAACTGGGAATGTAGCTGTAAATTCTGTTGTAACGTTATAATTTGCTCCTACAGGAAATCCTGCATTTGGTCCCCAATATCCTTCTTTTACTACATCGATATCATTTCCCAAAGTATCTTTTGCCATAACTTTTGGCGTAGCTGGTCCGCTTACTTCTACCTTTATTCTAGCGTTCGTTAATCCTGTTGCATCTGCTGTTGAAGTTAATCTTGCAGATATTTTTTGTTCTGTATTTATTAATACAGATTTTAAAGGATAATTAAGATTAATTGAATAATCATCATCCCCTGCGGCATTACTAATAGTTGGTACTACTAGACTTATAATTAATGTAATAATGCACAATACCGTAATCTTTAATGTGTTTTTCATAAGTTTTTCCCCCTTAAAATAATATATATGTAAAAAAATACATATCTAATTTTATCTTTAGAATAATTATTCTAGTCATTTTTTATCATAGTTTAATTTTTTTACTATATGTAAATATTTTGTAACATTATTAATATGTTCCGTTTGCTATTTTGGCTAACTTTAAAGCATCTTCTTTAGTATCAACAGCACATATAAAACATTTGTTATGGCAAAATCTTGCAGTCTCTACTGTTGTTACTTTTTGTAAGTCCTCGTCCTTTAAACCTGCCCATTCTTTTGGAAATAATTTTCTACTTGTAAAAGAGCCTAGTTTTTCTGGCACAGTATAAATATTATATCCACCTCTGTTTGAAGGAAATATAACAAAATTAATTAGTTTAGCTTTAGCACTAGTTGATTCTAATAGAACTTCTTTCCAAGGCAAAAATTTTTCTAATGTCATAATTCCATCTTTTGAAGAATTAATTGCCATATCTACATTTGATTTAGCCCTCATTTTCGATATAGAAGACTTTAATGAATTATCAAATACTTTTTCTGCTAATTGCAAAGCTTCCTCAAACTTAACATCTGGCTCTATCTCTTCATCCCAATTTGGATTAAATTCAGCTATTATACTTGCTACTTGTACAAGTTTGTAATCTACATTTATATCTGGTATTTGTCCATTATCACCTGCATCTATACATTGAATTAAGTTTTTATCTAACATTTGCCAAGTTTCATTTATATACTCGCTAGTATATTTTTTTATTATTTCTTTTCCAAATTTCTTCCAAACTAGTCCACAAGAAGAGTATTTTACTCCGTTTTCTCGTTCTCCATTGCCACCAAATTGATGATGATCTAATTCTCCACCACCAACATCATATATGTACTGATTCTCTCTTGCTTTTTCTAAGTCTGATGTTCTACACACTACAACTTCTGGTAATAATTTTGAAAACATAATTGTAGAAAAAATTTCATCACAATGAAATGTACCGTTATGTGTTATACAATTTGCTTCTTCTATGTTTTTTGTTAATTTAATATTCATTTTTTGTCTCCTTTATTTATTATCTTTTATCATAATTCATTCTAATACATTTTTTAAATTATATCATAAGCATTTTTATTTGCAATATTTGATAAATATAACATCAAAAAAACTCTAAACTAATTTAATAGCTTAGAGTTTTTTTATTTGTCTAATTAAACACCTACTGTTGTGAATCCGTTATCACAATGAATTATTTCACCTGTAATTCCAGATGACATATTGCTAAATAAGAATGTTGTTGTATCTCCAACTTGTTCTATTGTAACATTTTTGTGCATTGGAGCTTTTTCTTCTATAACATCTAATATTGAACCAAAATCTTTAATTCCCTTTGCAGATAATGTTTTGATTGGTCCTGAAGAAATACCATTAATTCTCATACCTTTTTTACCTAAATCTTGTGCTAGGTAACGAATGCTAGCTTCTAGAGCTGCTTTTGCAACACCCATAACATTATATCCAACAACTGCTTTTTCTGATCCATAATATGTATATGTAACAATGCTTGCTCCTTCATTTAATGCATCTTGTGCAACAGCTTCGTTTACTATTTTTACTAATGAATATGCACTTACATCACAAGCATGAGCATATCCTTCTCTTGATGTATTAATAAAATCATTTCTTAAATCATCTGTAAAAGCATGGGCTATACTATGTAATATTCCGTCAACTTTTCCAAAATCTGCTTTTATAGCTGCAAAACAATCTCTTATACTTTCATCTGAGCTTGCATCACATGGATATAATTTCGTTCCTGGAAATTCTTCTAATAATTTTGCTAATTTTTCTGAACCTTCTTCTGGGTTATATGTGCAAATTAATTGTGCACCATTGTCATGAGCTGATTTAGCAGCTCCCCATGCAATACTCCATTTGTTTCTTACTCCCATTAATACTAATTTTTTGTTTTCTAATAACATAATCTTACTCCTCCATCTTTCCTATTTTTCTATATTTTTCATACCTAAGATTTAATAAATCTTCAGTTTTTAACTTAGTTAATTTTTTTAGAGTTTTTGTAACATATTCTTTTAGTTCTGCTGATACAAACTCTAAATTTTCTTCTTGATTATCTTTTTCTTTTATAATGTCATCTATTATACCTAATTCTTTTAAGTCTTTAGCTGTGATTTTCATTTTTTCTGCTGCTTCTTTATTTTTGCTTGCATCTTTATATAAAATGCTTGCAAATCCTTCTGGTGATAATACAGAATATACACTATTTTCTAACATCGCTATTCTGTCACCAATACAAATTGCTAAAGCTCCACCACTTGAACCTTCACCAATTACTATAGAAATTATTGGCGTTTTTAATCTAGACATTTCCATCAAGTTTCTTGCTATTGCTTCTCCTTGACCTCTTTCTTCTGCTCCTAGTCCTGGATATGCTCCTGGAGTATCTACAAATGTAATTATTGGTCTATGGAACTTTTCTGCTTGTTTCATAAGTCTTAAAGCTTTTCTATATCCTTCTGGATTTGTCATACCAAAATTTCTTTCCATTTTTTCTTTTGTTGTACTACCTTTTTCTTGCCCTATAACTGTAACTACTGTACCATTTATTCTACCAATTCCACCAATTATAGATTTATCATCTCCAAAGGCTCTATCACCATGAAATTCGATGAAATCATCTACGATACTTTCTATGTAGTCCTTTGCTTTTGGTCTTTGTGAATCTCTTGCAAGCATAACTATATCCCATGCTGTTTTTTTACTCATTAATTTCATCTCCTATCTTAGTTTTTATGTAACTCTAATATTTGTGCTAAAGTTTTCTTCATGTCTTTTCTTTCTACTATTTTATCTATAAAGCCATGTTCTAATAAAAATTCTGATCTTTGGAAACCTTCAGGTAATTTTTGTTTTATTGTTTGTTCTATAACCCTTGGTCCTGCAAAACCTATTAATGCATTTGGTTCTGCTAAAATTATATCCCCTAAACTTGCAAAACTTGCTGTAACTCCTCCTGTAGTAGGGTCTGTAAATACAGTTATATTTAGTAATCCAGCATCGTCCAATTTTGCAACTGCTGCAGAAGTTTTTGCCATTTGCATTAAAGATATCATTCCTTCTTGCATTCTAGCTCCACCAGACACACAAAAAATTATAAATGGTAATTTTTCTTTTATTGCATCTTCTATAGCAAGTGTTATTTTTTCTCCTACAACACTTCCCATACTTCCCATTAAAAAGTTTCCATCCATTACAGCTATTACTACTTTATTACCATGTATTTCTCCAAATCCTGTTGTAACAGCCTCTTGTATTTTGGTTTTTTCTTTTAATGTTTCTATTTTCTTTAGATAACCATCAAAATGTATAGGGTCTGTTTCTGGCATATTTTCGTATGTTTCTACAAATGTTCCTTCATCTATTATTTGTTTTATTCTTCTTCTTGCTGATATTCTAAAGTGTTTACCGCAATTTGGACATACACTAAAATTATTGTGAACATCATCTTTATATAGTATCTCTTTACATGCATCGCATTTTACCCATTTACCAACTAGCATATCCGCAGCTTTGGTATTTTTTTGTGGCTTCTCATCTTCTGCGTTATTTACTTTTTTTATTTTGTCTATTACCATACTTTTTTGTTCCTCCTTTAGAAATTCAAGTTTATCCCTTAAAATTCCTATTTATCAACTTTCTATATGCTATCCTTAAAGTTTCAAATTATCTGTAAGTTTCTCGTTAAAACCAACTCATATATTAAATATTATTCACTTCATTTTTGCAAGTATTTTTAGTTTTCCGCAATTTTTCTTTTGCTATTATATAGTTTATTTTTATTTTTTTCTATTAGTATGAGTAGTCAGTATGATATGTTATTAACCAAAAGTTAAATTCTGATTTTTTAAATATTAACGTACTTGCTTTAATACGCAAATACTTTATTGTTTTAATTTACTTATAATTCTAGATTAATACAAAATTACATTGAACTTATTAAACCAACTAATCCACCAATTTTTAAACATACATCAATAAATACTTTTATTAAAATTATCCAAAAAAGTAAGCAACATAATGCTTGAAACCAATTAACCTTATGTTTTTCTTTCATTTTTATATTTTCATTATTTTTTATTTCTTCATTACTTTTCTGTTTCATCTTTTAATTCCCCCTTTATCTTTTCTTTATTAAAATTTTAACACTTTAATTACCTTCAAATCAATTCCATACTTCTTATAAACACTATCAACATCCAAAGTTGTAACTTTATCTTTTGGCAATTCTAATATTTCTAACGTATTCATTACCTCTTCTTCATTTTTCCCTTCAATTTCGACATAAGTAGGAATCATTGGCCATGAATCTATATCTATTTCTACACCATTCAAAATATACTGAGTCCTTTTATTTTCTTGATATCCTCTACTCTTAATTCCCATATTTTCTAATAGTTCATTTGTCTTTTCAAAATCAGAAACTTCTACTTCTAATTCTTTTGTACCATCTATTGTTGTCTTTACTACATTTTTATATGTAAGTGTTGTTTTTCTTCCATTTGTTCTTAATCTAATCCATTTACCATCTTCCTTTGGAATTATGTCATAAACATATCTTTTTTGTTCATTATCGCCTTTAAATTCTGCACCTAATTCTTCTAGCTTTTTTATTAATTTTTCTTTATCAATTTCTAGTACTCTAATTTCATATTCAGTATTCATATCTTACTCCTTATATTCCTATTTAGCTAACACATTATTGACTAATAAGCTTTTTTCACTTTTCATTATTATAGAACAGGGAAAAACAGGGATTTTAGGACCGTCCCCAAATCCCCCTAAATCCCTGCTAATCCTAGATATCATACATATTTTTAGCTGTATAATGTGTATGTAAATATTTATGAGCTACTTCGCTTCCTGGTTTTTGTAAAAATTCTTCATACATTTGCTTCATTACTGGACTTTCGTGTGATTTTCTTATTACACTCTTTTCATCTATTGTATATAAAGCGTCTGCTCTTAATTTTCTAACATCAACTTCACTTCTTATCTTAGAACTCTTTATTGGTTGGCCTCCACCCATTACACATCCACCTGGGCAAGCCATTATTTCTACAAATTGATAATCTGCTTTTCCTTCTCTTATCTCATCCATTATTTTTCTTGCATTACTTAAACCACTTACTACAACTGCTTTAATTTTCTTACCAGCAATTTCTACAGTTGCTTCTTTTCTACCTTTACCACCTCTTACAGCTTCATATTCAAATTGAGGTAAGTCTTTACCTTCCAAAGTATCTGCTGCAGTTCTTAATGCTGCTTCCATAACTCCACCTGTTGTTCCAAAAATAGCACCTGCACCTGTAGCTTCTCCCATTGGTTCATCAAATACATCATCTTGTAATTGAGTAAACTCAATATTGGCTTGTTTTATCATTCTAGACAATTCTCTTGTTGTAATTACATAATCAACATCACGAAGTCCATCAACTTCCATTTCTTCTCTTTGACACTCATATTTTTTAGCAATACAAGGCATAACAGAAACCATACATATTTTCTTTGGATCTACATTGTATTTTTTGGCATAATATGATTTAACCATTGCTCCAAACATTTGATGTGGAGATTTACAGCTTGATAAATGTCCTAATAAATCTGGATAATTCTTTTCTGCAAACCTTACCCAGCCTGGACTACAAGATGTAATCATTGGTAAACATTCTTGTTTAGAAAAACGATCTATAAATTCATTAGCCTCTTCCATAATAGTTAAATCTGCACCTGTATTTGTATCAAAAACTCTATCAAATCCTAAACTCTTCAATGCAGAAACCATTTTACCAGTTACATTTGTTCCAATAGGCATATCAAATTCTTCGCCTAAAGCAACTCTTACAGCAGGAGCTGTTTGAACAACAGTATAAATATCCGGATCTTTTAGATTTCTCCAAACATCTTTAATATATTCTTTCTCTTTTAAAGCACCTGTTGGACAAGCTTCTATACATTGTCCGCAGAATGTACAGTTAACATCATTTAAACTGTGGTCACCAACTGTAGAAATACAAGATTCAAAACCTCTATTAATACAATCTATAGCACCTATTTCTTGTACATTTTTACATGCTGCAACACATCTTCTACATAAAATACATTTATTAAAATCCCTCATAATTGCAGGTGATTTATCATCAACTTTATGCTCTGTCATCTCGCCTTCAAATTCAACATGTTGAACGTTAAATTTCATAGCTAATGCTTGTAACTCACAATTACCATTACGACTACAAGTTAAACAATCACGATGATGATTAGAAAGTATTAAATCTAGTATAACTCTTCTTGCTTCCATAACAGCTGGTGAATGTGTATGCACAACCATACCTTCTTCAGCCTTTTGAATACAAGAAGTTGCAAATCCTTTTCTTCCATCAACTTCCACTATACACATTCTGCAATCTCCAACCTCATTAATATCTTTTAAGAAACATAATGTAGGTATATCAATTCCTGCTTGCTTTGCAGCTTGCAAAATAGTAGTTCCTTGCTTCACTTTAACTTCTTTATCATCAATTTTTAATGTTACTAAATTCTCTTCCATCTTAATTCTCCCTTCACTTGGACTTGGCAAATTCATTCTTATAACAGCCTTTTGCCTTACTAGTTCATAATTGCTTTAAATGGGCATTTATCAACACAAGTACCACATTTAATACAAACATCTGGATCTATTTTATGTGGCTGTCTTGGCTCGCCTGTAATAGCATTAACAGGACAATTTCTTTTACAAATACCACAACCTTTACATTTTTCTGGATCTATCTCTATATTTGCTAAAGCTTTACATTGACCAGCTCTACACTTTTTATATTTAATATGCTCCATATACTCATCTCTAAAATATTTTAGAGTACTTAAAACTGGGTTTGGAGCTGTTTGACCAAGTCCACAGATAGCAGGTTTCTTAATATTTAGTGCTAATTTCTCTAATTTATATAAATCATCCTCATCAGCTTTACCTTCACACATTCTATCTAATATTTCTAACATTCTCTTAGTACCAATTCTACATGGAGTACATTTACCACAGCTCTCACTAACTGTAAAGTCTAAATAGAATTTAGCAATATTAACCATACATTTAGAATCATCCATAACAATTAGTCCACCAGAACCCATCATAGAACCAATACTAGAAAGAGATTCATAATCTATTGGAGTATCCAAATGCTCTTTTGGAATACATCCACCAGAAGGGCCACCAGTTTGAGCAGCTTTAAACTCTCTACCATTTGGAATTCCTCCACCTATATCAAAAACGATTTCTCTTAAAGTAGTTCCCATTGGTACTTCTACAAGTCCTATATTATTTACATTTCCACCTAAAGCAAAAACTTTAGTTCCTTTAGATTTCTCTGTACCAATACTTGCATACCATTTAGCACCATTTAAGATAATTCTTGTAATATTTGCATATGTCTCAACATTATTAATTAATGTTGGTTTACCCCATAAACCAGAATTTGCAGGATATGGAGGTTTAACACGTGGTTGCCCTCTTCTTCCTTCTATAGATTCTAGAAGTGCTGTTTCCTCACCACAAACAAATGCACCCGCACCTAATCTAATTTCTATATCAAAAGAAAAATCTGTTCCAAAAATATTTTTTCCAAGTAAGCCATATTCTCTTGCTTGGTCTATTGCAACTCTAAGTCTTTGAACAGCGATAGGATACTCTGCTCTTACATAGATATATCCTTTATCTGCACCAATACTATAACCTGCAATCTCCATTGCTTCTAATACACTATGTGGATCACCTTCTAGAATACTACGATCCATAAAAGCACCTGGGTCTCCCTCATCAGCATTACATACAACGTATTTTTGATCGCCTTCAGCTTGCTTAGTAAATAACCATTTCTTACCAGTTGGGAAACCAGCTCCTCCACGACCTCTTAAACCAGATTCAGTAACCTCATTAATTACTTCATCTGGAGACATTGATGTTAAAACTTGTTCTAACGCTTTATATCCATCAAAAGCTATGTATTCATCAATTTGTTCTGGATCGATAATACCACAATTTTTTAAAGCAATACGTTTTTGCTTTTTATAAAAATTAAGTTCATCTAAACGATTAACCATTGTATTATCAACATCTTTGCAAAGTAGTCTTTCTACAATTTCACCTTTTTCTATATGTTTTTCTATAATCTCTCTGCAATCATCTGGAGTTACCATAGCATAAAAGGTATCCTCTGGACGAATTATAACAATAGGTCCTTTGGCGCATAAACCAAAGCATCCTGTTTGAATAACTCTTACATTTTGGATACCTTTTTCATCTATAATTTTTCTAAAATTTTCTATAATCTCTGGTGATTTTGAAGACGTACACCCCGTTCCTCTACATACTAAAATATGTTTTTCTCTTGTATCTGCTTTAATATTTACTCTTAAGTCTAATTCTTTTCTTTTTTGTTCTCTTATTTGGTGAATTTCTTCTAAAGTTTTCATACTCTTCTCCTTTCGATATTTAATCTATCTTTAGTACTTATTTGGTAGACCTGCTGACTCTTAATCAGTTGCCCTTCATTTCGATTTTATATTGCTAATTTAGTATTTTTTACATTAAGTGTTTTAATTTTGACAAATTTTTAGATAAACCTATAACCTCGATTGGTATTTCAACTAGTCCTTCATTTGTTGCCACATAATTTTTGATTTTTATATCTTTTAAATCCATTATATTTTCTAACTCTTTTACAACATAATGTAATTGTACGCAATGTGGTGATTTATCTACTGTCACAAATGTTAGTTCCTTACATTTCTTTCTAGCTATCATTCCAGCAATTTTAGTTATAACCATATTTAAATGTGTATCTTCTAAACATACATCATAAATATTTTCTGAAATTTCATTTAATTTATTATATATTTTAGGAAACATATATTCCAAACAACTTCCAATTATTATCATTTTTTCTTCTACATCAAAACAGTTTGTTTTTAATAAATCTTTTTTCAAAATGTTCCTCCTTCTGAAGATTAACTTTGCTGTCGCCACAAAATAGTTAGTATTAGTCTTCCTTTTTCATATATTCATCTAACACTTCATCTAATTTCTTTACTGTAGCTTTACCATATACTTCATTATTTATAGTAAATACAGGTGCTAAACCACATGCTCCAACACATCTTGTTGCATCAATAGAAAACTTACCATCTGGAGTAGTCCCGCCTTCATCTATTTTAAGTCTTTCTTTTAATCTATCTAATAAAGCTTGTGATCCTTTAACAAAGCAAGCTGTACCTAGACATACTGATATATTATATTTTCCTTTTGGTTCTAGAGTAAAACGAGAATAAAATGTTATGACACCATAAATTTCTGCCATTGGAATTGATAAATAATTAGAAATTTCAATTTGTGATTGTTTTGGAATATAACCATACTTTTCTTGAACTTCATTCAAAATTTGAATTAAATTTGATTTGTCTTGTGAATAATTTTTAAGTAATTCTTTCATTTCGTTAGATAACTTTTCGTCCATACAATTTTTTTCGCACATATTTGCCTCCATTCTGTCATAAGTTCTTCCTTTTGTCTTATTTAAACTGCGTAGCTATGACATTATTGAATATATATACTTTTACAGTATATGATACTATGGTTCATTATATCAAAAGAAATTTATTTGTACAATAAAATACTAGAATTTTTGTCGATAAAATAACTTGTTAAATATAAAAAAACAAGCTTAAATATTAATATAAGCTTGTTATTTTTTTTAATTCTTCAAATAATGCTGTAATAAACCTAAAAGAACTACTTGTTATAAATGATAATAAATTTATAGCAATTACAGCTGTAAGGACAATACCAATAGCTCCTGAAATAATTCCGATTATCGAAAGAACTTTCTTTCCACTTTTCACACTCGAAACTCCAAATCCAATTGCTATAATGCCACATAAGATCGATATATGAAAAAAGGATGATAAAAGTATTGATAAAATTCCTAATACAATAGATGCTATACTATATTTTTTATAATGCTCTTCTTTAACACTTTGGTAAGGAAGAGCAACTTTTTCTCCATTCTTCATAGTTTACTAATTCCTAGTCATTATAATAGTAATAGCTTGATGGATAGTTACTATTATTAATTATGTCTTTAGAATCATTTATTACATCTTGAGCATTATTAAAAATACTTACACCTAGCATAACAATTGATATTACTAATACAATACTTAGTATCATACCAATAACACCTGTAATAATTCCTGCAATTGACATTCCTCTTTTGCTTGATTTTAAACCTATAATTCCAAGTATTAATGCGATAATACCACAAGGTATAGATACATACCAAATACAACAAAGTACAAGTGCAATTATTCCTAATACTAATGCAGCAATTGAGAATCCTTTTTTGTCATTTGTTGGTGTAGTATTAGTTGATTGATTTACCTCGCTTTCAACATTGTTTACTTCATTTTCTTTGTTTTCGTTCATAATAAAAACTCCCTCCTATTTTTTCTTTTTGTATATATGTATTTAATTTTATAAATACCGTAATTAATTTCTTAATATTATTTGCTATTGTACTTCATTCCTTCAGTACATTTCTTAGTAATATTAAGTGTTAAAGGTTATAAAAACTATCGTATTCAAAGTCATAATCGTAAGAATCTGAATAGTCATTATCATCAATAATATCTTTTATACTTTCTGTCATTCCTAATGCAAATCCAAAAATAACTAGCATTAATATTATAAATATAGAAATAATCATACCAATAATACCTGTAACAATTCCTGATATTGACATTCCTCTTTTGCTTGATCTTAGTCCTATAGTACCAAAAACAATAGCCAAAATTCCACATGGTATTGATATATACCATACACAGCAAAGTACAATTGCTACAATACCAAGAACTAAAGCTGCTATACTAAATCCTTTCTTATCTTTTTGTTGCTGGTTTGCTGTTGTATTGTTGTTATTCACATTTTCTTGCTTTTGGACTGGTTGCTCTTCTTTTACTACATTTGTTTCAGTTTTTTCTATAGTTTGATTATTTGCTTCGATATTATTGTTATCATTTTTTATAACATCATCTTTGTTATTTTCGTCCATAAAAAATCCTCCTTTATTTTAATAAACTCTCTTAGGAAATTTTTCTTTTGGGCAAACCTGATTTTATTATTTAAAATCACACTATATATGTATTACTTAATGTCTATTAATTTATTTGATTTTTGTTAAATCTTGGCTGTTAATTTACTAGACTAAGTTACGTAATATTCCATATATTACTAGGATCACAGCGAAAATTATAGCATACCAATACTTTGGATATATCCAAGTTAAAATTTCTTTTTTCTTATTTAAGTTAATTAAATATACTATATTACATAGCATTAAATAAAAAATGACTATAAAAAATATTGGATGAAACAAAAAAGCTTCTTTGAAATTACCTTTTAATATATTTTCTACACATCTTGTTCCCCCACAAGAAGGACACTGAAGATTTGTAGCTTCGTAAAGTAAACAACTTGGTGTATATTGCATTAGATTACTATTTACCCCAATAATTGCTAGTATTAATATTAAAAGTTCTATTAGTATTATCTTTATGCTTTTTTTGTTCATTCTTTCACCAATCCTACTATAAATAATATAACATATAGTTCGACTATTTTCTACAAAATATTAAATTTTTTATATTTTATTTTAGAATATCACGACTTACAAGTTAAATTCTTTAATTTTTTTAATGTTTTTTGTGCTTTTCATAATATTTATTCACTTTTCGGGCTATAAAAATATATTATATCTTAATTTTTTTGCGTTTTTTTAACTTTTTTTATTTTTTCGACAGCTTTCTACAAACTTTGCATTTTTATTGTGTTACAATTATGTAAAGTAAAGGACATTCATATTTTTTTCTTCCTTTGCTGATAAAAGATTTTTTTCAAGAAAGTATCATTGTTTTTATTTTTTTCGTCACTGGTACTTTCATTTTTTTGTTCTTATATTTTTTATTTTATATAAATTTTGCGTCACTAAAATTTTTATTAAAAAGCTCGCTCAACTAAAATTATTATTTAAAATACTATGTGTTTCAATGTGTGTTTATTTTTATTCCTTATTAAATTATCCAATATTTAATCAAAATTATTTACTTAATTAGTTGTTTTGCTAATTTTATTGCTAGAACTGGCGCTGCATATTTAATCAAAGATATTTACTTAGTTAGCATATTTGTCGAATAATTTTTATGTGCTTGTACATAATTTTAATATAGATTTTTTATTAATCTACATATTTATTTAATATAGTACCGTTTTGGTGGCTAGAGTTATAACTAAGTTTGATGGAGGTATCTTATGAATTCTTTTTGGCTTGATTCTATAGAAAATAAGACTAAATTTAATAAATTAGAAAAGGATATATCTACTGATATTTGTATAGTAGGTGCTGGTATTTTTGGACTTACTTGTGGTTATTATTTGACAAAACAGGGATATAACGTTGTTCTTTTGGAGAAAGGGAAAGATATTGCCAGAAAGACAACTAGGCATACTACTGCAAAAATAACAAGTCAGCATAATCTTATATATAAATATTTAATTGACTCTTTAGGTGAATCTAGGGCTAAGAAATATTTGTATGCAAATCAAGATGCTATAGAAAATATTGCTAAAATAATTGAAGAAGAAAAAATCGATTGCGATTTTAAAAGACAGGATAGTTATGTTTATACTAATAATTTGGATGAATTAGAAAAAATTAAATTAGAAAATGAAGCTGTAAATTCTCTTGGGTTTAAAAGTGAATTTGTTACATCTACTCCTCTTCCCTTTGATGTGTTAGGTGCTATAAAGTTTCCAAATCAGGCTGAGTTTAATCCTATGAAATATGCGTATGGATTGGCAAAGTGTATTATTTCTAGTGCTTCTAGTATGATTGGTGGTTTAGGTAATGCGGGTTTGGTTGGCTTAGTTTCATCTGGAGATGGTATCGTTGAAAATAGTACAGGTGGTGATAGTTCAGTTGGAGATAGTTCGACTGTAGATGGAGCGATTGGGGCTGACATCGTTGAAAATGATTCGAGTAATGCTAGCTTAGCAGAATCTAATAGGAATAGCAATTCTTTTGCTTCTAATTCTACTGAAGCTAATGATTCATTTTCTATTAATTCTACTGGTCCGATCAATTCTTTTACAGAAAGTTCTGATAAACACATCAGCTCTTTTAAGATTACAAAAGGTACAGGTGAAATTTATACAGATACGCCTGTCCAAAATATTGAAAAAGGAAATGATGAATTTATAACATCATGTAAAGATTATGTTGTCAAATCGAAATATGTAATACTAGCCTCTCATTATCCTTTTATTGATCGTTTAGGATATTATTTTTTAAAGATGTATCAATCAACATCTTATGTAATTGCTGTAGATATTGGTGACAAAGCTTTTGATGGAATGTATATAAATTCTGAGCAACCTACTTTTTCATATAGATTTGTAAATGGTTCTAATGGAAAAAGGTTATTGCTAGTTGGACGGTGCAGATCATAAGACTGGTAGTAAGATAGATTTATCAAATTCCTACAATATCTTGGAAGATGAGGTTAGAAAATATTATCCTGATTGTAAAGTTTTATATAAATGGAATACTGAAGATTGTATTACACTTGATAAAATCCCTTATATTGGTGAGTTTTCTCATTTTATGCCTAATATGTATATTGGTACTGGTTTTAATAAGTGGGGAATGACTTCTTCTAATGTAGCTGCTAATATTATTGTTGATAAGATTTTAGGTCGCAAAAATGAGTATGAAGATGTATTTAAAGCTACTAGATTGCACCCTATTAAGAATAATGAAGAACTTGGCAATATGATTAAAGAAACAGCTAATTCTCTTGTGATTAATAAATTTAAAGTGCCTGAGGTTGGTTCTGATGAGGATTTAGGAAACGTTGGGTTGGCTGATGAAGATAGAAAAGGTAATAATGGTTCGCGTGAATCTTCTTTAAGAAACTATGGTTTTAATGGTAATAAAGAAAATACTGTGGATTTAGGAGTTGCAAGTTTTAGTAGTATTGATAATAATGATAATAACGTGGCTCATAAAGCTGATGGTAATTTTATGAATATTAAAAATGACTATATTCATGTATCAGAAAAAATCTTTGCTAACATAGAAAATGATACTGGACATGTACTTGAATATAAAGGTCAAAAAGTTGGAATTTATAAAGATAAAAATGGAAAAATTCATACTGTTAATCCTATTTGCACTCATTTAGGTTGCCTTCTTAGTTGGAATAATCTTGATAAAACCTGGGATTGCCCTTGCCATGGCTCTAGGTTTGATTACATGGGACATCAGTTGTATAATCCTGCCATTAGGGATTTGGATGTGGTGGAGGTGGAAGAGCATGAATAATCATTACTTTCGAAAATATTCAATTTTTATTAGTTTTACTTGATTGTATAATTTTATTTTATAATTTATCCATTATAAAATATCCCCTTTATTTATTCTACTTTTTCTGATATAATATCTTTGTTATTGGGGATATAGTATAATGGTTATTATAGCAAATTGAAACTTTGAAGATATGAGTTCGATTCTCATTATCTCCACAAAGCGCCTATAAAATATTTATAGGCGCTTCGTTTTATATATATTTCTTTATAACAATTTTATCTTCTCTAATTCATATTTCTAAAATAAAATACTCCTGGTTTTTATAACATTATAATTTTTATAAAACATAATGATTCATCACATTTTATAGAAATTTTTATTTCAATTCTTGTAATATTGTTTTTCACAAGTGGTTTTGAAGAAATCTCTTCATTGTAGAATTGAATATCTTCTATAATCTCATTTTTCAAATATTTATTAATTTTCTTTTCAAATCTATTATCCTTATCAATTCTTTCAAATTTACTGTCAATATCATTATTATCAACAAATATATATTTATTTAAAATGCTTAATCTATCTTTTTCACAGTCAATAAAAATATCACAATCAGCAGTAATTAGTTTATTGCTAAAATCTATTTTTAAATTTTTACAATATATTAAAATATCATTTATTTTTTGTCCAATTATTTTATCGCATATAAAGTATTTATTAGGATTTTTCCCTTTTGTAAATTTTTCAATCATTTCATAGATAGTTGACAAAATATTTGCATATCTGTGATTTACATCACAACAATTATTATAACTTTCTTCCATCCCTATTCCAGATAAAGCTTTTTCTAAATCTATTACATTTGGATTTTTTATATTATTTAAAGTTATTTTCGTCATGTCTATAAAATTTTTATCATCATATGTAAATTGTATAGCTCCAAAAATTTGATTAACATATTTTTCTAAATTCAATCCATTTTTTATAAATATTTTTAATATTTTAATACAGAAGTCTGAATCACCACTTATTTTTTCTCAATGTTCATCAATCCTTCTGTTAAATGAACCATCAAGCCAGCATTGAACAAGAAGCAATTCTTCATTAAGTTTTTCTTGATTATTATATTTGGCTATTTCTATCGCATTTGCATCAGCACCATTTTTTAATAAGTAATCTATTCTATCATAATCAACATTTTCACTACAACATATATTGTAAATTTCAATTTCTTCTTTGTTGAATTCCTTTATATACTTCATTTCTACCCCATAGAAATATCATCTAATAACTAAAATAAGATTTTATATTCTAAATTTACTTTCTATAATTATTTATATTTTGTTTTACCTATCTCATAAAAAGTCTTGTTCTAAGTCATAAAAGAATTTTGAACCTATTTTTCTGAATACTTTTTCTATTCTTAAATCATAATTTTGTCCTAAAAAACATTTTTCGATAATATTAAATCTATTATTTAATTCTTCTTTTATCTTCTTAGTATCAATATCCAAATTTATATTATTATTTTTTTCTTGGTACATTGCACTATTTTTTACAATCTCTCTAGTTTGAATAATTATTTTTTTATTATTTATATTCACATATTTTTCTTCAATATACTTATCTAAATTATCAATTATATAATTATAATCTTTAAAAAATTCTGACATATATAATACGCCTTCGTTTTCGAAAAATTCTTTTGTTCTTAAAATAAGAATTTCCCATGTAACTCCTATACTAATATTTTTTAGTAATTCTCTATTTGTAATTTCTGAAAAATAAAGTTTTTTTACATATTTGATTAAATATTTTTTCAAAAAAATATTTAATTGTTCTTTGTTTTTATACATATTTTACCTCATTAATCTTGTCTATAACTATAAACATATTATAATTATCTTTACGATGTACTGGATTTCCTGCCTTAGTGGTTTCAAAACAATAAAAATTAATTTTATTGTCATACTCGTTAATTACATCAAATATTTTTGATAAATTATTAACTAAATATCCCCTTAATTTTATACTATTTCCCCATGCACAAATTATATCTTTAACATTATATTTTTCTAATATAATTTTATAGTTACTAAGATTATCTTTACTTAGCTTTTCATTCATTTCGAAATCTAAATTACTGACTTTAGAAGTTCTCTGCGGCGTAAGATTCATCATAATAAAGCATCCATATTTATTTCCAATACTTTTTTCTAATATGTTCATTGTTAAATCTTTTCTACTTCTATTTGCAAAACTCGGATTCACACCTATACATAATACTGCTTTCTTTTTTGAATCCACTGTTTTTCCCAATATGTATCTAACTTCTTCTTTTTCATTTTTATCAAATATATCATATTTTTCTTTCAATTTCATTTTTTCCTTTCTTCCATAATTGCTATTTATTTTATATTAAGAAGAGTTTTTTATCAATATTATATTTTTATTATAATTTTTATTAAACCTTCGGGTTATGAGCGAGACCTGACCAATTTTTGTAGTTTTGTGAAAATTAGAGTTTTTGTTGGTATTTCAGTATTTACGAGAGTTTTTGCTTATAGAACATTTGTGCATTTTTAGGGCGTTTTTTGAGAAGATTTTACCCAATTTTTACCCAATTCGTATAGTACGTTTGTTCTAGTATTTCAAGCTTTTGTAAAGGATAATTTTATTAATAAAAATTTTAATTTGGGGAGGATTTAGATTATGAATAATTTTAGAGAAGTTAACGATGATATTTTAAGAGATTGGTTAAGTTTTAGAGAGGAAATGGTTTTAGGCACACTTACTAAAGAAGATCGAAAACATTATATTTATTTTGATGAGATTGCTGAAAACATTTTAAAGAATGTTCCTAAACAAAATCAAAAGTATGTAAGAAATCAATTAGATAGACTTGATAAGAATTTTATGGATTATATTTGTTATTGGAATGAGAAATATTATAGGAATGGATTTTGTGATGCTGTGCAGATTACTATAGGATGTATTAACTAAAAAATAAATAGAGAAATCTTATATTTTTATAAGATTTCTCTATTTTACATTAAGTCCAGTTTAAATGAATCATATTTCTCTCATTATCTGTTATAGTATTCTCTACAATATCATTAAATTTATCTTCTACTTTCAAATTATAAAAGTGATATAAAATCATTAATACAAATTTTGTGCATGACATTAAACTTTTAATTGGTATCCTACATGTTTCACAATTTGATAACGTCATATGTGAAATAGGATGAACACAATCTTTTGAATTTTCTTTATCATAATCTATTCTTATCATTATAGGAATCCCTTCACTTTCAAAAAAGTAATCAAAGAAATCAATATCTTGTAAAGCAGATATCGAAACTATTTCTTCTTTCTCCCATATCTTATTATGCTTTTTTATAAATAGCATTCTTTGCTTAGTAATTATATTATTTTCTATAATAAATTCAAATTGTATTAAACTTCTATCATAAAGTAAAATTGAATATTGTTGATTTTGTAATAGTTCCTTCATAATAAAATCAACACCTATATTATTATCATAGATTATGTTGCTATTCGAGTTTTTTCCATTCCATGTTATATTATAACTATTTTTAGAAAATTCCTTTATAGACTCTCCTTTTACTTCCAAAATCAAATCATTTTCATACAATATTTTCTTAGCATTCTCTATATCTTTTTTTACAACTTTTAGAATCTCACTTTTAGCCATCTTTTTCATCTCCATCTTCGAATAGCTTTATTATTTCATCTTTTGATGATATTCCAAAAAGTTCTTTAATAATTTGAATATCTGTAGCCTTCTTCTCTGCTTTTAATTTATTTATCAAATTTCTTGTATTATTTAGAGAGCTTATTGATCCTTTATCTAAATCTTTATTATTTAAAATTAATTCATTTTGTTCTTCCTCCGTTGGATAATGCTCAAAGTAAAGTTTAAAATCATGCTTTTTTATTTCTTCAAATTCGTCACATAACAACTGCATTTCCTCTCCATATCCTAGCACTCTTATCCAACCTTTACTTCTTGTTATTGCCGTAAACAGAGCATTTCTATCACTTTTAGGAGTTAATGAGTCTGCACATCTTTGAGCATTCACAATATAAACCATATATGCTTCGTTGCCCTTTGCTCTGTATATTGTAGAATATACAATTGAATCTTTTCTAAAAAAATCTTCTGGGCTAACAGTTCCTGCCAAATGAATTGATATATCTTTATATTTTTCTTGTTCCATTAATTTATTAAATCTATTTCTATTATCGCTTGCTCCAATAGTATCCATATCAATTATCATTATATCACTTGGCAATAATTGATCCTTACTAATATTTTCTTTTATCATTTTTAGAAGCGATTCCCCTTGTTTATAAAAATCATCATATTTACAAAAATCAATGATTTCATCCGAATCACATTTTAATAACTCGGGACTTGTTTCTTTGGTTCTATATAATTCTACACTCTCTCCCTCTATTATTTTATTGTCAGAAGTATAACCTATGGTTTTCCATACATCACTTGACCCTGGAATTTGAATTAGTCCGTTTTTTCTATATAATCCCATTCCTATTGCATGAGCTGTAACTATAGTGTTAGCTTGGTTTCTATAGCAAACTGTTAGAGGAGTATCGTTGCTTATTTCTTGTCCAAATATTTCCTTAGGCATTGGCATGGTTTCTTCATTTAATTTTTGCAATTCATCATATGCATATACTAGCCTTTTTTCTTCTCCTAATACACTTAAACATAAATTCATAAAATTTTTATCAAAATCTTGTGCTTCGTCAATTAAAATGCAATCATACATTTTTTGAAATTTTTTTATTCCTTTTATTGCTTCAAGACACGCCTTAGAAAAAGCTATATTTTTATTATATTTGTTTTTTGCTTGACTAAAATTAAGTGGAGATATTCCATGTCTTAAACAAATTTCATAATATACACCAGGAGAAGTTGCAGCTCCCCATGCTTGCATAATTTTTATCTTATCTTTATCATATTTAGCACCATCATTTTTTGCTGAATAAAACTTTGAAATCAAATTTACTAATTGATTTCTTAATGCTCTTGTAGAATATGTAACTACTATTGTCCAATCTCTATGAGCCATATGTAATTCTACCGCCTTACGTGCCAGAACTATTGTTTTTCCGCTTCCTGCCATCCCTCTAATTCTTTGGATTCCTTTTGTGTCTGACAATATAGCCTCCATCTGTTTAGTGTCATACTTCTCTACCATCTCATTCATTTCACTGATTAGATAAGCCTTTGATCCTTCGGTCACGCCCTCTCTTTCCTTCCTCTGATTAATTCCATATGCTTCTTGTAAACCAGATAAAATATTGTTATATAATTCGTCCGAAAATTCATTTTCTTCCCTGTTTTCTTCCACTATTCTCAATACATCTTTAACCGAAAAAGCTATTAAATTGTCATCTTGTTCATCAATTTTTTCCTTAGAATATGTAAGTATTATTATATCAAAAACTAATTTTCTCTTTTTTATTAAAAATGGCTGTTTCCTAAATCTATTTTCAACTTTTACGTATATATCGTCTTGAATTTTTGCATAATCTGTTACTGCTTCTGTAAGTACATTAAATATAAATACTCCTATTTTTGAAACTATAGCTAAATCTACGCTTACTTTATTATCAGTATATTCATCTATATATATTGGATATCCTAGATATGCTTCTCCTATTACATTAGGATACTTTTCATTAAATTCTTTAATTATATCTTCTATTATTTTTTCTTTCTCTTCATTATCAATATTACCAATATCTTTTAACATATTTTCCCCCTTGAACAACTATTTATTTTTCATATCTATATTCTTCTTCATCTTCAGCAATTTTTAAATAATAATTGTTTTCTTCTTCATCTATTTGATAAGCAGTCTCATTATCCTGAGTTAATCTACTTTTTATATATTCAGACAAAGGCTTATCCTCACAATATATATAACATCCTTTCAACCCTCTTGTCATTAATACTTTATAAGTATTCTTTATAATTTTATCAGCTATTTTTTGAGCCTTCTCTGGGTCTTTTTTATATAAAGCTTTTGTATGTACTAATGATGTTTTATCTGAGTTTGCATTTTGACATAAATCTGTTATAACATTTCCATTTTCAAATCTTAAATCTGTTCCTATTATAACTCCTATATAGTCAAATTCTAGTCCTTGACAAGTGTGTATGCATCCAATTTCACTTATAGAATCTTCACGGATAGCCCATGGTTTACTTTTTTTGTTCATATTCCATTTTTTCTGAAAATTATTTGATAGGACAAAATCGAATTTGGTAGCATCATCCTTTGAAATCCACTCCTTATAATATCCTGCAACAAGTCTAGCCTTATTTTCTTCGTTTCTTTCAATTATTAATTTATCTAATTCATCTGGTGAATCCACCACTCTAAAATCATATTCTTTAGTATCTAATATATAATTTGCAGTTTCTCTTATTTCTAGCATATTATCTAACCATGCTAAATACCCCGTAGACCCTTTACATCTAAATTGGCTTTTTAACTCTTTTACTTGGATATTTTCTTCTTTTACATTATTAATATTGCAACATCTTTTTATTTCTTCAATTGTTCCTATGTCATTATCAGTAACTATTTGATCTTCATCTATGAAAAATATTGAAAACTTAGCAGCATTTATTATTTCTCTAATTTGATTATTTCCTCTAACTTTACCTACATATGTTTTTTCTTTTAATCTATGTGCTTCATCCACTATGATAACAGGAACTTCATTAGTTTTCGCCACATCATATGCATATGCGCCTGTAAAAAGATTTCTAACATATTCTTGATCTTCTGTATTTTTTAATTCCTCAAAATAAACTTTTCTAGGAGCTCCATTCATTGTTGTATAATGAGCAATTATTTTTCTCTGATATAATTCTGTAAATATCTGTATTGCTACCGCTGACTTACCTGTACCTGGTCCACCTTTTACTATTAGAACATGTTTTTCATTAGTTTTAAATGTTTCCTGTGCCATATTTAAAGCTTTTTCGTATATATCTTGTTGAGTATCTAATAAATAAAATTGCTTTTTTCCCTCTATCATATTTGCTATATCATCTTGTAATCTTCTAGAAGGTACAATATTTCCATTATCAAGTTCAAATAAAACTTTCTTTCTATCACCTTTTTTTATATATTTTTTTATGAACTCTCCTATCTCATCTTCATTGTCTATTGTAAATACTGGTGATTGTCTAAACAAAGAATTAAATTTACTATCTATCAATGGGTCATTTTCTTTTAAAGAATAATTATGCAAATATGAACAAGGATATAATCTAATTTTATCTTCTATAACTGGTTCAATCAAATTACTTAAATATCCAGCATAATTTAGTGCTTGTCTTGAAGGATGAGCTTTTTCATCAATATGATTTTTACTAACTAATGCTCTAACTAATAAACTATCCGGTACTTCATCAACTTTACTCCATTGCTTTAACTCAACAATAATTATTATACCTTTTCCTTCTTCATTATATCCTGATATCATAAAATCAATTCTGTTATCAGTTTCTGGCACTTTATATTCCACAGCAATACCTGCATCGTCTGGAATATCATGATTGTTCAATATTTTGACGACTCTTCTCAAAGAATTTTCCCATGACCTTTTCTCGCTTTCTTTTACTCCACCTATTTTTTGTCTATAATTTGTTTCAATTTTTTCAACTAATACATCTCTTCTCAAATCTTCAATAAATCCACTTTTTACATTATCATATACAATCATAATAATTGCCTCCGAAATTATTACTATTATAACTTGTTATATTTCGTACTAACGCCTTTTGCCTTCTCAACAGGATATTTCTTTTTAGTTTTTTCTAGCTTCTTCAATATTATGTCTTCTGGTTCAACTTCCAATTTCATTGCCATCTGAATACAATATGTAAATACATCTGCTAATTCTTCACAAACATCTTCTTTATTGTAATTTTGATTATCCCATTGAAAACACTCTAAAAGTTCACCAGCTTCAATCGATATGGACTTAGCTAAATTTTCTGGAGAATGAAATTGATTCCAATCTCTTTCTTTGTTAAATTCATCTATTTGTTTCATTAACTCTTTCATACTTTAACTCCTATCTTTGTAAATAGTTTTTTAAAATTCTCTTCTGTTTCTTCATCTAAAATTAATTCGTTTTTCAATACTTTACTATTAAATTCCTTAGCCATTAAAGTCTTTTCTTTGTTTTCTAAACTATTTTTAATTCTATCGGATAATAACGATTCTATTGTCTTACCTTCAACATCACTAACAAAATATACATGTTCGTCAATATTATCTACGACTTTTTCTAATCTCTTCTTCTCATCTCTACCTGGCTTATCAGAGTCCAATAAGCACTTATAGTTATATCCCCATCCTATTAATATAGTAACTATTCTATTTTCGCTACTAACACCTATACATGGTAATATATATGGTCTTAATTTTTCATCGGCTTTAAAATATTCTAACATTGATGTTATATATAGATAATCAGTAATTCCTTCCACAACTAAATTAAGTCTATTTTGTTGAGGTCCAAAATTATAGTTTAAAGAACTTCCTATTGCATTTAAAATTGGTGTTAATGTTTCCTTGTTTCTACTATTTAATCCATTTTTTATTTCTGTAAATTTTGTTTTTTCTATTAATCTTATGCTTTCTAAATTATTTATATCAATCATAAAAGGACTATGAGTAGTATATATTATTTGATAGTTACCCTTTTGCATTAATAACTCTAACAACTTTTTCTGAGCAATAACATGCAGTGATGTCCCCGGCTCGTCCAATAAAATAAGACAATATTTATGTGTTTTTTTAGAAGAGTATAATTGTAAAAACATAGATATATACCATTTTAATCCATCACTTCTTTCTGATAAATTAGTTATACTTGTTCCATCTTCTAAAATATTATCTTTAACTACAAAATTTATTATTCCATTATTCATATCAAATAATAAATTTACTTTATTTGTTTTATAATAATTATTAAATTCCATATTAAAATTTTCTAACTTTTTATTAAGTTTAATGTCAAGTTGCTTTCTAACAGCTGAATCTGTTGTTGTTAGTAATTCAATCAAATCATTTTTTGAATAATCAATAGCTTGTAGAAGAATTTCTAATCCTTTAGTATCATTATTTTTTCTTATATCATCAATAGAATATCTATTTTTCAGTACCATATTATTTTCAAAATAAATGATACTAGGTAATATTGACTTAAAGTATTCATATTTCTCTTGAATTTTCTCTTTAAATTTATTTAATACACTCTTTCTATTTTCATTTAAGCTTAATATATTTTCATAATTGGTAAACTTTATAAATGTAGTATCATATTTCCTTACTTTATCCTTAAATATATTTGCTTGTATTTGGTTTGTTGCTGGCATTCTGCATATCTCATCACTTAAATTTTTTAGTTCTGTATCAGCTCCAATAACATTTTTAAAAAAACCATCAAAACAAGTATATAAAGATGTATCTTTAACAAAGAATTCAATACGGCTTTCTCTCTCTTCAATATTTCTATATTCTTCTATTATATCTTTGTCTTCAAATAAAATGTTTACAGAAATTTTTACTTCTTTATTATTTATTCTATTAACTTTTGAAAATACATCTTGTCTCATAGAATTGTCAAAGAACTTGATATCTTTTAATGCTAATAATGTATTGCTCTTTCCTGATTCATTTTTTCCAATCAAACCTATTGTATCTTCTAAATCAAATCTTATTAAATTATTTTTATCTCCAAATGATTTAAAATTATCTATTTTTATTCCTGTAATTCTCATTTTATAACCTTTCTTTTTACATTTAAAGTAACAAAAAACTGTCTAATTTTATTTATTTAAATTTTCAACAGCTTTTTTATAATTTATACTGGCACTAATTGAAAATAAAAAATCTATTATTTGCATGAATATCATATCATAAATTCACTATTTTTTCCACATTTATCGCCAAAATCCTTGAGATAATCAAAAAAATTTTATATAATGACTCTAAAGGAGAATATTATGGATAATTTACCTTATATAAGTAATTCAAAAGAATCAATATTTCAATATGCACTTAATCTAAAAGAGAAAAAATTTAAAGATATTTTATTAAATGACCCGAATATTACAGACGAAGATAGAGCAGCACTATTTGAATACTATAATAATCCTAGGTCCAAAGGTTCATTAGGTCAATTAATAGAAAAACATTTCTTCTTCTATGATATAAATAGTAAATCTGAAGCTGATTTTAATGAAGTTGGAGTAGAACTAAAAGTTACTCCATATACAATAAAAGCAAATGGTGATTTAAGAGCTAAGGAACGACTTGTACTTACCATTATTAATTATATGAAAGATTATGAAGAAGAAGATTTCTTAAAAAGTCATGTGTATGAAAAATGTGCTTTAATGCTTTTAATATATTATTTATATGAACCTAATAAAAATAGATTAGACTATATAATTAATTACATAAAACTTTTTCAATTTCCTGAAGAAGATTTAGAAATCATAAAAAATGATTATAAAATAATTATTGATAAAATAAAAAAAGGAAAGGCAGAAGAAATATCAGAAGGTGACACAAACTATTTAGGTGCTTGTACTAAAGGTGCTAATGCCAATTCTTTAAGAGAACAACCTTTTAGTGATAAAAAAGCAATGCAAAGAGCTTTTTGCTTGAAAAATTCTTATATGTCTTATATTCTAAATCACTATATAGTAAATAAGACTGAAAAATATGAATCTGTTATCAAAGATGCTAAGATTTTAAAAGAGCAAACTTTAGAACAATATATAATTAGTAAGTTGCAACCTTATTACAATCAAGACATAGAATTTTTAAAACATAAATTTAATATTCCTTATCAATCTTCAAATAAATCTTTTACATATTTATTAGCAAAAGGAATGTTAGAAGTAGTAAATGAAAAAATTGAAGAATTTGAAAAAGCAAATATTAAAATAAAAGCTATTAGATTAAGACCTGATGGTATGCCAAAAGAATCAATGTCTTTTCCAACTTTTAAATATACAGAAATTATAAATGAAAATTGGTTAGACTCTGAGTTATATGAAACATTTTCAACTACTAAATATCTATTTATGATATATCAATATTTAGATGATAATACTTTAATATTTAAAAAAGCAATGTTTTGGAATGTGCCAGAAAAAGATTTAAACACGGAAATAAAAAGAGTTTGGGAAGATACAGTTGAAAAAATCAAAAATAATGAATACGATGATTTGCCAAAAATATCAGAAAGTCCTATACTTCATGTTAGACCTCATGCTAGAAATGCAAGAGATACTTACCCTACATTAGATGGAAAACAAGCAATAAAAAAATGTTTTTGGCTAAATGCTAGTTATATAAAACAACAAATAGAAGGAGAATAGTTGTGGCAGGTTATATTTTTTCCTTAGGAAAAAACAATACAAATGAAATATTAAAAAAATGTATATATAATGGATATTATTCAACAAATATGAAAGAGATAACTTCTGACTCTAGAAACTTTATACCTTTTGAAGGAACATTTGCAGATTATTGTAGTATGAAACCTGGTGATAATATATACTTTTTCACAAATAGAAAATTATATGGTATTGGAGAATTAATTTCTATAGGTAATGATTGTAAATTTGTTAATTATCCAACAGCATCTATTCCTCTCCAAGAAGATTATAATAAAATATATAAAGAAATGATTTTAAATGATAACCCTTCAAATGTAAATAATCGTTGGATATGTATTTTCAAACCATCACCAGCTTTTTATTGTACACCTGTAGATATGGATGATGTTCTCTCATATAAACCAGATACATTTAAAACATTAAGAACTTTTTGGAAAAAATCATTTACAAAAATTAATGATGAAGAAAATAATTCCTTAAAAGAATTTATTTTATTACGTAATCAGAATAATTCTAACACCTATGCTTATTCTGAAAATTTTCAGAATAAAAATAAAGATAAATTTCAAAATAAAAATTATTTACTATCCTATGAACCAATACTTAATTTTGCCACTACAGAGGATAATAAAATAAAACACGAAATGGCTTTAGAATCAGCTATAGTTTTAGAATTGTCTAATAACAAAAATTCTGTTTTTGGTAATTGGGATTATATCTCTCATCAAGTGGAAGCATCTCCATTTAAGCCAATTGACTATATGGATAAAATTGATGTTTTTGGGTATAGATTTTTACCAAATACTAAAATAGTTTGCAAATATTTAATTATTGAAAATAAAAATGAAGAAGCAACTATAGAAGTTGCAGAACAAATAAGTAAATATGTTGATTGGGTAGTCAAAAATTATGCTTATGGAAATTATGAAATGGTTGAAGCATATATTGTTGCACCAAGCTTTTCTAATGATTTACTTATGAATGGAAAATCTGTCGTTGAAAGAAAATATATAATTTCTAGTCATCCTGTAGAAAATAAAATGTGGAATGATTTAAACTTTGTATCTTATAATTGTTTAAATCAAAAATTAACATTGAAGAAAGAAGGAATTTAATTTCCTTCTTTTTCAAATATTTTGTTTAATCTTTCACCCATTTTTTCAATTAATCCTACAACTAATGCATTACCCATACAAAAATATCTAAAACTTTGTGGCATTCCTGTATCTGTCCAGTTATCAGGGAATCCATTTATTCTTTCTGTTTCTAATGGTGTTAATATCCTATAGCATTTACTTTTAGGGTCTTCTATTACATGTGTACTTCTATTTAAACTTCCTTCACTTGTAAGCATTGTTCTAGCTGGTTTATCTAGTGAATCAGGAAAAGCTATAGCACCTTCTCTAAAATGATATTCATGTGGAGTTCCTGCTTTTCTTATTATATCTTTTGCACCTTTTAAATAATTCCATTTTTCTAGATTATTACCCAAATAATATTTTTCATCTACTCCATCTTTTTGAATAATTTTACTTAATGCCATGTATTTAATTTCTTTTGGAGTTACATCTTCTGTATAAATCAGACCATTTCTCATAACTCCTGCATTCTTAAAATTCATTTTAAATTTTTCTGAAACATCATATATATCATCATATTTAAATTCCTGATAACATCCATCAATATTTGAATCTATATCAAACTGCTCTATAAAAAATCCGATTTTTATGTATTACATCTTCCAACTTCTCATTTTTAATTGACTGATAATATTTAGTATCATTTTTGCAAGCAAATATGAAAGTTCTTCTTCTCCTTTGTGCAAATCCATAATCTGCAGCATTAATTACTCTCCATTCAACTGTATATCCTAAATCATTAAAGCATGCTAATATTACTCCAAAATCACGTCCTCTTTGACTCGCAGGGGACTTTAATAATCTATCTACATTTTCTAGTAATACGAATTTAGGTGATTTAGTTTCTAAAACATCTCTTATTTGCCACCAAAGTACACCTTTCTTTCCTTCCATTCCTTTTGCTCCAGTTCTTGCAACTGAATAATCTTGACAAGGAAATCCACCTACTAATAAATTGTGGTCTGGAATATCTTCTTTATCTATACTTGCAATATCTTCATTTATATAATTTTTATTTTTTCCAAAATGTGATACATAACAATCATATGCATATTGACTTTTTCTACCTGGTTCCCATTGATTCGCCCAAACTGTATTCCAATTTGGATCAGATTCTTCTAATCCAATTCTAAATCCTCCAACTCCTGCAAATAATTCACATACTGTTTTTTCCATTTTGCACGTCCTTTCTACTTTGCCTATTATATATTTTTTTTATTATTTTGTAAAGATCTTTTTATAAATTTATTATAAAATATTTTCATAAAAAGATTAACAATTTTATTTAAATTTATTTATTATTATTTTATCAAACATTTGTTTTACTTTCAATAGTATTAAAAAAATTTTTTCAATTTCTATAAAAAAAATGATCATAAGGATAACCTGCTTTAATATATAACTCCGTTAGCTCCATTTTGTATTTCTCCAATAACTCTAAATACTTTTGCTTAAAAACATTTTTACAAATCCATTCAACTCCTTTTCTTGAAATAATAACTTTATTATTAT